>Ga0194060_10000172_pt1 | contig 46309 bp, 62 predicted proteins | sample SepL225m_MetaG_FD_163427 | JGI IMG/M metagenome (GOLD analysis project Ga0194060, IMG submission 163427) | Anoxic zone freshwater microbial communities from boreal shield lake in IISD Experimental Lakes Area, Ontario, Canada - Sep2016-L222-5m | ecosystem: Environmental > Aquatic > Freshwater >...
TGGCGGTTTCCAAGTTCGGGGTTGCTGGGATTGCGAAGGCTAGGGACATCATCGAGGCACTGTGTTCGTTGCTTCCCTACGCCGTTATTGCCGAATTGCTGGAGAACCTGAACGAGAAGACCGATGGCATGGACTACTCGATTTTCAAATTTCAGGAGGACGTGGCAAAAGTGGCGAGTGAACGGGATTATCACTGGGGCGTGGAGTCAACGAGTAGCAGCGAGCAGTGGGGCAACGGCACTGGTGCGAAGAAAGCCGACTTCCCATGGCGTAAATTCTACCCTAGCAGCGTCAAGTTTAGGCTACAGAAAACCAAAGTTGAAGAGGTGGCAGCATGAACACGAGAGAAGTAGAACAACGTTTTTTGGCGTCCGTTCTTTGCAGCCCTGACTTTTTCGAGAAGAACATGGACTTTGTAGCATCACAGCTTGATGAGAATCATTTTGAGTTTGATGAGTTTCGCATCCTGTACGGGGCGATGAAAAAGCTATACGCCGACAGCAAAGACCTTGACGTGATCGAGCTTTTAAGGGCTTGCAAATTCAACAGCAAATCAGAGGAATTGGTTAAACACCTGCTAGCCGAGGGCATAAGCTGGATTACCGGCAAGTCACAAACCGTATCAGCTGCAAAGGAAATCATTGCACGCTTCATCGACAGGCAAATACTCAAGGCAGCAGATGAACTCCACAAGGTTGCTAGTTCTCCAACTGATGATTATCGGGGAAAAGCTGATTACGTCGAGCTTATCGTTGACGCTGCAAACATGATCGAAGAGATGGAAATAGGCACACAAAAGCGGGGCATTGCTCACTTTGTCGACCAAATAGATGGCATCGTAACCGAGAACGCATCAAGGGGAACTTTTGGTATCAAATCAGGCTTTCCATGGATTGACTCATTCACTAAGGGTCTTTGCCGTGGGCATATATGGGGCATTGGCGGGTATACAGGCAGCGGAAAGACTAGTTTTGTGCTGCAAACAATGCTCAACGTACTGAACACTGGGGCTCGTGTTTCCTATTTTTCACTCGAAATGAACCCAATCGACATCGTGCTGAGACTGTACTCAATGCAATGCGGAATAGCCACAAAGATACTAGAAATGGGGAGAGAGAAAAGACCGTTAGCACTTGAAAAACTCAAACAGCTCAACCTAAAAATACATGATGGATTCACTCGATCAGTTGAAGCAATCGAAACGCTTGCAAGGGCAGACAAAAGATCGACGGGGTTAGATGTGCTGATTGTCGACTTTGTGCAAAACCTCTACCCAGACAAGGATATTTTTGAGTCTCAAAAACAGGCAGCCGTGAAGCTCCAACACCTTGCGAAAAAACTGGATTGTACCGTGATTATGGTCTCGCAACTGAGTAATGAGAGTGCAAAGAATGCTAACAGTAAGATGATTGGATTCAAGGGTGCTGGTGAGCTTGGGGCAGTTGTTGACCTTGCGGTAATAATCAGCCGTGAAGGACAGGACTTCACCGCAGACATCAAAAAATCAAGGTTTGGGAAGCTGGGGAAATTCACCTACTTCCAGAATATCGACACAGGAGCTATCTCATGCAACTCCGAAATCGAATAAGTCAGGTGATGATGCACTTGGCAGAAGAAGATCCACGAACCGATGGGCTTTCAAAAGAAGAACGTGTTTTTGGGATCATTTACGGCACTACAAGAGGCCGCGGTGGTGACGAAAAATACAACGAACTAAAACAACAAATCAGCCGTGAATGTGAAGGTGATTCAGAACTCTACGAAAGAGCAATGCGATCACTTGCGCAATGGCTAGGCATCTAACCAACAGGAGCAAAAACCAATGACAAAAGGAAGACCAGTTGGGCACTCAACAAAGTGGGGAACTAAAAAAAGCGCAGGCTTTCCGAAATCTTACTGCGAAACGTGCGAAGAACCGCTTTACACCTCTAAGCAAATAGCTAACAAGTACCTTGGGACTCCATGGATGCCGCATGACGGTGAGTTAGTAGAACACGAATTTTCAGGTAAGCACTACTGCTTCCCCCATATGCTCAAAAAGATGTACCCGAAGAAAAGCCTGAGAACAATATCGGGCTACTGGAAAAAAGAGCTAGGGGATGTTGTTTGTAGCTTCTACGCTAAAGAATTGGGGATGAAATGAGTACAAGAGTAACTGCAAAAGAGTTTCAGCAAATGTTGAAAAAAAAGCACAAGTACGGCGTAGCACCGAAAGAAGAGCGAACACTAGACGGTGTAACGTTCGCTTCAAAAGCCGAGATGAGACGTTACTGCCAACTAAAGCTCATGGAGAAGGTGAAAGATATTCAAGACCTCAAGTTACAGCCAAAATTCGAGCTTTATGCAGGCATAAAGTACGTTGCTGATTTCAGCTACTACGAGAACAGCGTTTTTGTTGTTGAAGACGTGAAGGGAATGGTGACGCCTGTTTACCGAATAAAAAAGAAAATGCTGCTCCATAAATACCCAAACCTAGACTTCCGAGAGGTGAAATAATGAAAAACCTGCAAAGATTACACTCAGAGATAATCAGAATAGTCGATGAAAGCGAAAAAATAGCCCACAACGCCGTTTTGTTGTCGGAGGTGGACGAAGATAGCCAACACCACATTCAAGGCTTAATTACCCGCCCTTTTAAGCTTTTAAGATACAACCTAGGACGTGACATTTTAGCGCATCTTGAAGAGGTGAAAAACGAGAAAAAATTATGTTCAGCGAACTCTATGAACACAACAGCGTCATCCTAGGCGTGCGGTTCAACCTGTTCAAAGGTTTGGCACTATTCCAAGATGGGGTGACCTACAACCCTGATGAGATTCAAGTGCTGAAGGGCAAAACGGAGCAGGTGAAGAGAACCGTTCACAATGTGAAAAAAATCTTAGTAAACGGCAATAAAACGCCGATTGTGAAGGGGTAAACGTGAAACCAGAGTTTCGCATATTCGTTGAGACAAAAGACAACATAGCAATCTTGCAGAGGTTAGATAAAACCCCAAGCTTCAAAGAACGATGGGTAGAAGTTGAAAAGGGAAACAAGTCAGCCGAAACAATGGCTTCATTCCAAGATAGAATTAGGGAATTTGGTGGAATTTTGAGATCAACAACAATTCTGTACAACGACCGTCAACCTGTCGTGTTGTCGGCTCAGGAGGCAATTAAATATGAGTAATATACCCATCACGCTAGAAGAATTTGTTTCTACCATGGAACTCTACAAAAAAGCACTAGATGAATCAGAGGAATTATCAAAAGCGTTGCGAAAAATATCCCCATACTTTGATGGATACTCACCTGAAAAATTCATCAAGCTAGTACGTGATTTACTTGTCAAAATCACAAACGACAAGGCGGAATGGATAGATCATTTTGTTTATGAAAGCTGTTGGGGAGAGAAAGATAAAGGGGTTTTCATCTACGGAAAAAAAGTCAATTTCACAACAACAGAAGACCTATACAAGGTTTTGGAGCTCTATTATGACAACGAGTAATCAACAGATCAAAACAGGACAGGTGTGGAAGAGAAAAGGCAGCGATACAAGAGCGAACATTTGTGGACTCAATAACAAAAAAAAAATAGTGATGTATATCACAAACGTATTTTTGTACGTACAGTATTGTTCTTTTGATGAGTTTGCAGAATATTTTGAGCTTGAAGAAGGCTGGGGAGAAGAACCGCAGCAGGAGGAGTCGGACTCACCACGATGCGAAATGTGCAATTCTCCCGACGTGCAAAAATACACAACCGTTGGAGACACAAAAGACACTATCAATATCTTGTGCAGAGAATGTGCTGAAAAGAAGTTTACAGTTGAAACCAAAGAAGAGAAGAACGAACGGCTGAGGGCGGAATCTAGGAAGAATGTGGGGAAGATGCCGAACTGGAATGATCGATACTGGCATGTATCAGACGGACACGTATTAGACTCTTTCTTTTTGTCTGGTGTTGATATTACTCGCTACCACGCAGGACTTACCCGCAACACTGAAGAAGAAGCATTGGAACTATTCAACGACAAAGAGACAATGGCGGCTTACTTTGGGGAGGGGGTGAGATGAGGGATTACCTTGAAATTGTTCTTGGGATCTGTTTTTGCTTGGTTGTCTTTGTTACTACCTCCTGCCTTTGTGTTCTGGTAATAGCTAAAACAAGGCGAGAATTAAAAAAACTTAAATGGGGAGGTCTTTGAGATGACCGACTACCAAACTCTCTTTCTGTTTATATTGCTAGGGTATGCACACATTATTGTCTTAACAATCCATCAACATCTACAAACAAAAAGAATCGAACAACTAGAAAAAATAATCATTGGGGACTTCAAATGAAGCCCATCAAAAACCCAAAACAAATAAAGGGTATGTGGGAGCTTTCTAAGCAACTGAAAAAGAAGTTTGGCGGCGACTCGTGGAAACAGCAACAGAGAAGACGGCAGTTAATGTCAGCATCAGCTAGGGCAAGTCAGATAGCTTGCCCTGCTGATACTCAATTCAACCCCATAGGTGATAACTTGAAGGGAAAGCCGTTTGATCATCGTGAAAGGTTGAGAAGAAGGTTTATTGGATGCGAAATAGGAAAGTATGAAGTTGTTTGTCTTTTCACTTCCAATACTGACGAAATACATTTAGCAGTTAACAAATGGTGTATGTATCTCTTGACAAACAGCCAAAAAAAAACTAGCGTTTGAGTAATTTTAGGGGGTGTGGATTGTGTTCACACAAGAACAATTAACCAATAATGATTTAGAGTTTTCTTTTTTTGATTTTGATAAAAAACAAGAACAGGAAAGCGAAACTATCGAGCCTGAAAAAAAGGGCACAAGAAGAAGAAAAACAGAGTGCATAGTTAGGAGTGATAGACACTTATATCGAAGAGCATATTCAGAAACGCAATTACTAGATGCAGTTGGTTTTGACTTCAAAGACGGAGAGTCGTATCACTGCATAACGGGCGGTGACGTTGATGCTTTATCGTACTTAAAAGTTGTGTTGAGACAACAAAACCTAGACTATTGCCTGTTCTCAACTTGGTGTATGAGCGGTGATGATATTCTACAATTTGAGGAATGGTTAGAAGAAGGGAGAATCAAGAAACTAGATGCTTACGTTGGGGAAATCTTCCCGGGAAGTTACACACAAGAATACAGAAAGTTAAAGGAAGTTTTTGAAAAGTTTGATTGTGGTCGTATTTGTGTTTTCAAGAATCACAGCAAAATCTTTGCAAGGTACGGCGAAAAATTCCATTTCGGGATAGAAACAAGTGCAAACATTAACACGAACCCAAGAACAGAAAATGGTTGCATCACAATCAATAAAGAGATATTTAATTTTTACAAGGAATATTTCGATAAGATAGTAAGTTTTGAAAGGCAGGGGTAATATGATCAAAAAAGATAAAAGAGACACTAAAAAAGTAGAGGAACGGAAAAAGAAGGCAAAACAAGAAATGCTGCAAGCACTAGAAAAGACGCTAGGCGTTGCTACTAGTGCAGCTCAAAAAGCAGGGATAATTCCAAACACCCACTATCGCTGGATGAATGAGGATGAGGAGTACAAAGCGGGTGTTGCGAAGATTCAGGACATCGCAAAAGACTTTGTTGAAAGTCAGCTATTCAGGGGAATACAAGAAGGAAACCCATCACTAATCATTTTCTACCTAAAAACAAAGTGTAAAGACCGTGGATACATCGAAAGCTCAAACATCAACCTAGGTGGACAAGAAGACAACCCGCTACTAGTGAAAGAGGTAAATTTCAATGTTAAGAGGTTTACCATCAAAGGCGATTGATTTTTATGTAAATGATGTGTATATGCCAGTAGTTGAGCAAAGTACCCGCTACTACGTGCTAATGGGCGGGCGTGGTGCTGGGCGTTCCACCTTTGCCTCCCAGTTGGCAGTTGGTAGCATAGCCTCACATCACTATTTCAGATGTGCAATTATGCGAAACGTGCTCAACGACATACGTGATTCAATTTACAAAGAGATCAAAGACCGGATAGATGAACAATCATTAACCGAGGCTATTTACTGCAATGACGGCATGATGAGCTTTCGATACGGCAAAAACGAGATAACGGCGAAGGCGTTTCGCAAAAGTAGTAGTGACAGAACAGCAAAGCTCAAGTCACTGGCCAACTACAACACCATCATCATTGAAGAAGCGGACGAGATAGGGGAGGACGATTTCAACCAGTTAGATGACTCCATCAGGTCAGTACGTGGCGACATCAAAATCATCCTACTGCTCAACCCACCCAGCAAAAACCACTGGATCATCAAACGATGGTTTAACCTGATTGATTCAGGTGTGGAGGGTTACTATATCCCAAAGCTCAAAAGCCAAGACGTCACATTCATCTACAACGATTACCACAGCAACGCTATAAACATTGCCCCGATAACGGCCAGTAACTACGAACGCTACAGGGAGACGCTACCCGACCACTATTACACGATGATCAAGGGCTACGTTAGCGAAGGTTTGAAGGGCAGGATTTACAAGGACTGGAAGCCGATTCCATACGAGGAATACAAAGCCCTGCCCTACCATCCAACCTATTGGCTTGACTTTGGATTCTCCAACGACCCGACCGCATTCGGTGAGGTGAAAACCCACAATGACACCGTGTACTTGCATGAACTGATTTACCGTACTGGACTTACAAACTCCATGATTGTAGATGAGTTAAGACGGCTTGAAGTACCTAACCACTCCACTATTGTTGCTGATTGTGCCGAACCAAAGAGCATTGAAGAGATACGGCGGGCGGGTTACAACATCATCCCTAGTGTGAAGGGTGCGGACAGCGTGCGTTCTGGTATTCAGCTAGTGAAGAGTAAGCAAGTACACTACACCTCGAACAGCTCAAACATTGAGACCGAAATACAGGGGTATACGTGGGCTTTGGATAGGGACAAGAACCCGACAAACGAGCCGGTTGACGCCTTCAATCACCACATGGATGGGGTGCGGTATGCGGTTAGCAAGATATACGGGAGAAGGTTTGACTACCAAATCGCATCCACTTCATGATAGAATAACGGCAAATAGTAAAAATTTACTACAGCCAAAAAAATAAACCCCTAGTTGGAGGTGTACGCTGTAGTGGATAACATCATCGAATTTTTACAAAAAGCTGATTACTCAAAAGCAAACGCTATTATTTCCCAGTACATCACTAGCCGTCACGTGCAACTAGCAAACATGAGAGAAGACTATTATGACGGTGTGCATTATGACCGTAAAAATATACTAGGTGAAGGCGTAAAGACTAGATCAGGTACGTTTTTGTACAAACCAGAACGGGGCGAGGTTAGACTAGATATAGTTGCGAACTTCATTAAAGAAGTCGTAGACATCACATCCGAGCATTGCATGGGTATGAGCCACATCAATGAAGAGATTACAGTGAGTTGCGAGGGACTGGATGAGGCAAAAAGTGATGTACTTGATGACTTTTTTGAAGAAACCGATATAGACAACCTAGCACAAGATGTTTTTGAGGATTTATGCAAGCACACAAAGTCATACATCAGACTGCGACAACGAACAGCGGACGAGATTACAACGTTTTCTAGTGACTACAGGCTAGAGGTTGAAGACTTTGCAGCGGTACACCCTTTTTACGACTTAGGGAATAAACTAACTGGTGTTATGATTGCGTTCAACTTTGATAGCAAAAAACTAAAGTCAAAGTTTGATTCACAACTCAACACAACCACAAAATCAAAGTACTCCACCTATGCCGAGATATGGACTGAAACCGAGTGCTACATCCTCATTGACGGCAAACCAGTGGAAACCGCTGGAAACTTTGGAAACGTCAACCAGTTTGGATTTATTCCCTTTTGGGAAGTAGAGGCAGGACGCTCGAACCTTAGCGATATTGAAAACATTATTTCACTACAGGATGCCGTGAATAAGTCACTAAGCAGTAACGACATAATCGAACACGTGAACGCCTTTGCAATGTTTTGTTTTGATGATAATGATGAAAAAAACCACGAGGCATACGCTGCGATACTTGAACAGAACAGCAACAAAATACCCCTAAAGCCCCGCTCGGTAATACCCATGAAGCTGCGACAAATTCAAGCGGACGGCGTGCCACAAACCGCACTACAGAACCTAGCCGACAACATCGAAAGAATGTGCACAACATCCGGTATTCCAACAAGCCTACTGTTTGGTAGTGACGGCGGAAACGAATCTGGTAAAGCTAAAAAGATCAGGCTGTCACGATTAATAAAGAAGGTAAACAAACGCAGGAAAGCACTTACAAAAGCACTAAAAAGCATTGTTAGGAAAGTGACCTTTCTACTCTTCAAAGAAAACGCTTTAGCTTATGAAATAGAAATAGGTTTCCCTCCGATAATGGAGGATGACGAAAAGGAAAAGATAGATGCTGCAATTTCCAAGTCAACTATAGGTGTCTCAATCCCAACACTACTAAAAGAGAACGGCTACGATTGGGAAGAGGAAATAGGAAAACAAAAAGAATACGATGCACTAAAAACAGGGACTACAGCAACCATTGCAACTGATACAACCGAAATACAAAGCGAACTAGACATCCTCACAAATCAACAAGCAACACCACAAACACCAGCAGGTTATGAGGTAGAGTAACATGCTTACCTCTAAGCCGACACGGGGAACGGAATATCAGAAAAACGCCCGCATACAGACACTGCAAAAGTACCTAGATCAAGAAAAAGAAATCGATATGATGATGAAAGATGTGTCATCCTACGTTGATTCAGAGATTCTTAAGGTTGCAGGTAGTGATGGCGTGTTAAGAACAGCACAATTACGAGCGATACAAACCGAGTTGGAGAGTATTACAAGTGAATGGGCTTCTGGCATGAAAACGATGCTACAGAGTGATTTTGAGGAAGTATGTGCAATTACCAAGACGAAGTGGGAGAAGTTCCTAAAAGTTCACGTTACCGATAAAAAGATGTTAGAAGTGGCGGGGCGTTCACTTGATAACCTTTCACCTTCAATTGTTAAATCAGCATTCACAAAAGTAATTTATCAAGACGGTAAAAATCTAAGTACCCGCATATGGGATCTTCAACAGGAAACAAAAAAAGACCTCTATACTAGAATCGCAACTGGTGCGGTACGTGGTGAGAGTGCCTACGATGTAAGTAAAGACCTGAAAAAGTACCTAGTAGAACCCGATGGAGGAAAGGCAAGAAACAACGCCCTAAGACTTGCTAGGAATGAAACAAAGAACATAGCCAACAGTGCCAATACCGAGCAAATGCTAGAGGCTAGAAAGATTACAGGGCTTGCAGTTGTCCCTATATATCAATCATCAAACGATGGGAGAACACGCCCAGAGCACAGAGCCGCTAACGGTAAATTTATAGTTGATGCTACAATGGAGTTAGACAGTGGACTTATGGCGTTGCTTGGTGGTAACATAATTAGCCAATGGGATGCGGACGAGTTAAGGGATGAGGTAAACTGTAGGTGTTGGACAATTGAACGTGTCTTTAATTACGAGGTTAAAAAATGGTAAAGAGTGAAAGAAAATACGAGAAAACTACCGACCTCTATATTTACTTTGGTGAGTACTACGAACCCACCCAAACACTTGCACGAACAATTGATAACGATCACAAGGAAAGCCCCGATGACTTAGAGGGTATTTTCCAAGCTGCTTATGGAAAAGAAGTTGATGCAAGAAATATAAGATTTACCCTAATACCTGCATACCTACTAGAAAACAAACGGTTAGATATAGAGGATAGAAAAGTATATATATTCAGTGGTGAGAATGGCTACACCTACTACGGATTTCTCCACAAAATAGAAGAGTTTGGAGATTTTGGGAAAGATTTAAAGTATATTGGACACTTTGCAGCAAGTACTGTTGTAAGTGTCTTAAGGATTGACGGCGATGCCTGATACAGTAACAGCATATAGAGCAACCCTGAAAGGGAAAGAGCAACCCATTAAGCAGTCTCTTTCTACTATTGTTACCGTTATCACGATTGAAGCACAGAACCGAATCAAAGAATACGCACCACACAACACCGGACAATTAAAACAGGGTATACAACGAACAATAACGACAAGTAGCAATATAACGGGTAAAGTCTACCCATCAACAGCATATGCAGCACCTATTGAAGACGGTAGCCGTCCTCACTGGGCACCGATTGAACCGCTAAAGATATGGGCAAAACAGCACGGTATGAAAGAAAATGCAGCCTACGCAATACAGAAAAAAATAGCAAAGAACGGCACAAAAGCACGTCCCTTTTTCGCACCTGCAATAGCGGATGTTGAACGGCAAGCGAGTAAGACATTAGAGGATGCGGGTATTAAGATTTTGGGCATACTTGCGAAATAAAAAAGCACTTGCAAAAAACACAAAATAACTGTAGCGTTTACCTGATTTAAGCGACCTTTAACAATTGAATGTTTAGACATTAACTGCCAAGTTGCAAGGTGAAATCTTGTAAAAGTGTCTTTGTAGTAGGTGCATGGTTGCTGTAGACCGTGTTACTACTGAAAAGATTTACTTGGCAGTTATCTTTTTGGACACCGAAAGCAAAGACTCTTTTACAAGGTTTTACGACCTAGTGAAAGAGTCTTTTTTTTGTCGTTAGTAACAGGAAATATACATGTCAACTGAAACAACCACTTCCACAGCTGAGAAAGTAGAAGCTCCACAGAATACCGCTGAGAAGTCACCGGAAAATGTGCCAGCTGCTACAGATCAGGGTGCAAAGGGTACAGATACCAAATCAGAACGTGAACTCGAACTCGAAAGAAAGCTATCAGAGCAAGGTAGGGTCACAAAAGAACAGCAAAAGCAACTTTCCGAATTCAAAAAATGGAAAGAAGAGCAAGAAACCAAAGATCTTACTGAAACTCAGAAAGCCGAAAAAGAGTTAAAGTCTCTCCGTGATGAAGCGGAAAGAGTGAAACAGGAAAACCTATCACTCGAAATCAAGAACACAGTAGCCGAATTGGTAGCAGCCGAAACAGAACTCCCCGAAATAAAAGAGTTAAGACCTTTTATTAAGGGAAGTACAACAGAAGAGGCTACCGACAATTTTAAGGCACTGAAAAAGATACTCACTAACATAAAAAATCAGTGGGTTGAAAACTCAACAAAACAGCAAACCGTAGGCATTCCAAGGGTTGCTAACCGTCAATCAGTTGAGGTTAACGCCTTTCAAGATGCAAAGCAAAAAAAAGACTTTGCAGGAATGTTTAATAACTCACCTGTAATAGGTGTTATACAAGGAAGATAATCAATGTCTAACGCAACAGCAAATCAACTGGATCAAGGTGACATTTTAAATACAGTACGTGACGTTGTAGAACTCTACACAGAAGTTTTGCACGGTACACCGTTTCTTTCCGCATTTGTTGGAAATGCAACTGATTCACTTTCTCCATCATCGCTTAGATATGCAACAGCATTAAAGCATGAGTGGATTAGTTACTATCTCGCACCAAAAACGTGGACAGTAAACGCACAAAGTGCAATCGCTAGCGACACTATTGTATTAACTGGGGCAACTGGAGGCCTAGCCGTTGACGACATTCTCGTATTTGAGAATTCCACTACTGGTGCTATTTTGTCGGTGTACGCTAAGATAACAGCTATCGCTGTATCCACAAACACAACCTTAACTGTTACACGACCATGGAACTCTACAACTGACGTTGCAATACCAGCAAACGCAATTGTTAGGTCATTAGGACGAGCAGGACGAGACCAATTGCAAACAGAATCTAGTTACAACCAAGGAACAGCACTTTATAATTATGTTCAATTGTTCAAAGAGTACGTTACAATCGGAAAACTTGCACAGGCTATTAACTCCTACGACAAGAGTAATAGCATACCTCTTCAGCTTAGAGCTAAAATGTTTGAAATGACGACAAAGGTTGATAACAGTCTTATCTTTGGGCTCCCAACCGCTGCCCCAACAGCTGCAACCACAAAAGATACAAGTGGCACAGTTGGTGGACTTCGTCACTTTGCAAGAACATATGGAACAACTAAAACAGGCGTTACAGGAAACACCAACACAACCCTAGCAGCTGCCGACATTGATTCAATGTTTGAGGCATACGCAAGCGCAGGTGGAGACCTTAACAATGTAACTCTTGTATGTGACGTTGCACAGTCAAAGAACATAGCACCGCTCATCTCTAATAGTTCAAAAATAGTGCTACCTGCGGAATACATCGATTGGGCAAAAACAGCTGGAAATGCACCTGCTGAAATCTATCAAGCGAGTTTTTCGATTGGTGGAAATATCCTAAAAGCTAGGGTTTTGGCACTTTGGGGATTCCCAAAAACTGAAATTGTTTTGGCAAACACACAGAACATTCAAAAAGTGTGGTTACAAGGTCAGCAACTACAGACAATCCCACAACCTTCGACAGGTGACAACGACGCAATAAGCCTACGTGGTGCCCTCACTTATGAATTCATGAACCCAGAACAGCTTGTTATTCGTGACGGCTGCCCTAAAGGGTAGTGCTGTAAAAATAAAGGGGAGTTACTAACTCCCCTTTCTCTATAAAAGAAAGGATAGATATGGCAAAAAAAACATATAAAACGATTTATGCAAATACAGTTTTAAATGAAGATGGAGTTATTCCTGTTGAAGGTAAATCAGGGTTTTATGAAGCAGAAGAAGGTGTAATGCCTAAACGATTAATAGATTCCGTTGTCGTTGAAGTTGCCGAAAAAAAAGAAAAGCCAACACCTGAAAAGTCAGAAAAATAGGAAACTGGGCGGGTTAATCCCCGCCCTCCCCTTACTATGGCAGAACAAACATTAACTCAAAAGATAGCATCAGCACTAGCGAGGGCAAACTTCACCTATACAACGGATGAAGCAACCTCACTAGTTAATGATGCTTTACGAGAGTTTAGCTTGTTATACCCTAGGTTGCTTTCTAGCACAACTACAACGGACGGCGTAAAAACATCGTATACCCTACCTACTGGTTTTCTTTCACTTGATGCAGACACCTATTTTTCGAGCCCACTACATCCATCGGGTGTGGTTTTGAACGGTGTAGATGTATACGAACACGAACGATCAATAGAGAGATACTCAACAACGTTGATGGACTGCCCTTTTATTGATCCGACCGTGTGGCAGTATCCCTATAACCTTTACGGAGTTATCCCTGCTAGTTTTTGGATTGTGTATGAGGCAATACAAACAATAGAGTTTTACACCGCCCCTAGTGCTGGCAGTTTTACCGTGTACTATAACGGACTTTGGGACGCTACAACAATTAACCCTGTAGCACATAAAGCCGTTGTGCTTCTTTCCCTGCACTTCGCAAAACTAGAAAGCAAGGGCTTTTCTAGCGATGTGAAATCAGTTAGTGAGGGTGGTATCAGTATCACCTACAAAGGTGGGCAAGAGGATGGAGCTGGACACTATCAACAAGCCGTTGACCTTATTAAGAAATTGCCCGGATTCGTTGACCGTTCAAAGAGTTACGTGATAACTCCAGCAAGGAGGGCATAAACATGCCAGCACTCCTACCCAATACGACCGTTTCTATTTACATGCAAACAGCCGTCACTGGTTCAACCGTAAAGAAATCAGACAGTAATACAGATTCACTTAAGTATTCAGCAATAAACGCCCACAAGGAAACAAGAGTAGGTGAATTTGACCAACAACAGAACCAGATTTTTACATTCTTTATAGACAAAGAAACAACACCACTCATTGACGATCAAAAAGCCGACAAATACAGGCTTGTAGAGGGTTCAGACAACTACACCGTGTACTCAATCATTCCCCGCTTACTTGTAGGTTCATGGGAAATAATCGCAGCGAGGGCAAAGCAATGAACGGTACAGATTTTGGAACAATCAGGACAAATATCAAAACCCTCATTGATACCGTTCCCGACTTGAACGCTGGAAGTAAGCACCCCGTTTCAGTGATTGGAAACGTTCCAACTTATTACATTAGAACAGTTGGCTTCGAGACTACGCAAAGCAGCACACACACAGCAACACGCCACCTAGTATGGGAAATAGTTGTTTTGTATGATGAGCCGACAACGGAAGCAGCAATGAGCGTTGTTGATACTCTACTACAAGCGATATGGGCAAAATTGGCAGGGCGTAGCTTAGATTTATCCAAAAGTGTACTTCAGATATTACCGTCCTCACTCTCAAGTACAGGCGAGGAAATAATCGAAATTGGTGGGCGGTTTTACATTGCCTACCCTATAAAATTCACAACAAAAGTTATGGACAACGTGAGGTACTAATTATGGCAAAAAAGAAACAAGAACAAGCAGGATATACCTACAGATATGTAGGTAATTATCCAGTCACTGTTACAGGGTATCAAAGAGTGGAGAACGGCGACACCGTAACCGTAGAACATCCAATTTTCAACCCTAATTTTGTAGAAATTTCAGAAAAACAACCAGTAACGGAGGTTATAGAGTAATGACGTACAAAACATTTTCATCAGCTAAGGCAACAGTATGGATGGGGCATGAAGCAACATTCAGAACACCTGTAAAGCCTACTATTCAGATACCCGTACTCAGTGCGGAATTTGGTTTCGACCCGGGCATTAAAACAAGTGAAACCATTTCAGGGAACGCTTGGAAAAATCAGAAAAACCCACGCTTCACACAGACTAAAGGCGATGGAAAGTTTGAGATGGAGCTCTTCCCTTCCCTTACAGGCGAGGTGTTGAAGCTACTTTGTGGAGCACCTACAACCGGATCACCAACAGCGGGCGTATACACCCACACATTCTTGATCGACCTCACCAAGATCCTTTCTGCTACATTCCAGTTTGACTACCCCGACTTTGGCTATAGATCATTTGGCTCCGTAATCGATGAAGTCACATTCAAAATCAAGGACAGCACGTGGCAGGTAGAGGTGAAGACATTCGCAGCTGGAAGGTATGCAATTACCTTACTCAAAGCACTGGCAGCAAGCGGAGCAACCACCCTTGTACTTGATGACCAAGGCGGGGCGTTTAAACCGACTGAGGGATTAGTTGCAACAGACGTTTTGATTGCAGAATTTGAAAACGATGCAAGCGATGAAGACGTGACCATATCCACCGTAGTAGATGCAAAAACACTTACTGTATCAGCAACAACAGCAAGCCACGCAGCAGGTGTAAAAATGGTACTCAAACCCTTCACAGCATCGGACGTGGTGACAGGTCAACCGTTCAACTTTGGACGCACTTCTGTACTTGTGAATGGTACTGCATACGACTGTACAGACGGTTTCGAGTTTGGATTCAAAAAGAACTTAAAAAAGTTTGCAGCAGCTGGCAACCGTTCGGACGCTTACAACGTAGGCATGGGAGCCGCAGAGGTAGGATTGAAAGGGCTTGATAGAGTGTACAACGGTGGTGGCTCATTGCTTGACAAGCTCAACGATGGAAAAACCGTCCCCATAGTGATTGACATGATTGGACTTGATGCGGGTAGCGGTACGGGTACAGATCAACTCACCGTTTCCATGCCTGCAATTATGCTTTCCGGTAAAAGCGATATGGAAGGTAAAGGGGCAAAGGGTGCGGACGACACCGCCATGGATTCATTCGAGGCAATCGCAACCTACGACCCGACAACATCAAAGACAATCGGGTTTGTGCTCAAAAACACAACAGCATCTTATGCGTAAGGGGTTATAAATATGGATTTTGATTTTCCTCAATCAGGCGTAAAAGTAACCTTCATTGATAAAACTGATATTACAGGCGGTTTTGTCGCTAAAGTAATAAACCTATCAAAAGAAGGCAAAAGCGATGCAGCCGTTTTGCGGTTCATCACAAAGATAGAAAACGAAAAGGGCGAACACGTCGACAAGCAAACATGGTACGAAAAAATTAAGGGTGCTGGATTCCTTGACGACTACCTTCAATTTGACGTTATTACTGAAAAGCTATTTAAAGCGGTAACAGATAGAAAGTCAGAGGTTGACGCTTCGATTGAAAAAAAGTTGCAAGGTTTCGGTCTTGGGTAAGGTGTAAAAGCCCTGAAAACTATGATAGTGATTTACTTATTTTCAACATATCACAGCTTTACGGATGCACAAGGTCACAGGCAAAAGAAGAGCTAGAAAAAGACTACATCGGCGTACTGTATGACCTAAAGGTATACGAGATAACGAACGAAAAAAAGGATTGAAATGGCAGACGCTACCAAAACACTACAACTAATAGTCATGCTAAAAGAAGAGATGGCAGGCGGTATTAGTGCTATTGGTGACAAACTGCAAGGCGTACAGCAATCAGCGGAAAAGTTAGGTGGTGGTATACAGAGTGCGGTTGGTGGTGGTTTCAGTAAAATTGGCAGTATGGCAAGTGGCGTTATGACTGGAATAGGTGGCGCTTTTCAATCTGGTTTTTCTCGTATCCAGTCAGGAATGGGAAAAGTTAATGAGGGGTTTGGTCAAATGCAAGGTTCAGCGATGAAATTAATGGGTTTAATGGCCGGCGGGATGATTGGGGGTGCTGAATTGCAGATGGTGAAGTTGGCTGGTACAGCTAGCAGACTAAAAAAAGAACTTGGTGAGATGGGAGTGGATGGAGAGGCTGCGCTGGTAAAGCTGCGATCAGCAACCAGAAACACAATACCAGACATTGACCTGTTAAAGATGACTAATAAAGCTATGGCGTTGGGATTAACTAAAGATACCGACAAAATGGGTGATTTGTTCATGCTAGCAAGATCAAAAGCTAAGACTTTCGGTATGACGGTTGAAGAAACGATGAACATGTTTACCATGGCAGCCGGAAAAGGGCGTGATGCGATGCTATCACAGATAGGTATGCAAATAGACACCAAGTCAGCAATGGATGACTACGCTAAATCAATCGGAAAAACCGCGACACAACTAACAGAAGCGGAAAAAACACAAGCTGAATTTAATGCAATTTTAAAAGCTGGCTCTAAAGATATTGAAAAGATGAAAACGGCAAACGATGGAGCGGGCGACAAAATAGCTCAACTTGGTGTGAAAATGGAAAACTTCAAACTAACAATTGGTGCAGCGTTAACCGGCCCTGTTAACTTTCTACTTGATAGACTAACGGAACTCTCCAACTTCTTTTCAAACATACCCGCCCCCATACAAAACGCCATAATTATGTTTGTCGGTATTGGTGCGGTACTGGCACCGCTTGCCATAGGAATATCTGGGCTTGTTGGCATGTTTTTAGGAATAGGTACGGTACTTGCTGGACTTGGTGGTATTCTTTCCGGTGTTTTTCTCACTCCAATACTCTTAATTGTCGCAGCAATTGGAATACTGGCACTTGCATGGACTCAAAACTGGGGCGGAATTCATGAAAAAATGGCAGCAGTTGCAACTTGGTTTACAACTGTAGCGTGGCCAGCCTTGCAATCATTTTTTAACCAACTCGTAAACGTCATAACTACGCAGGTTGTACCTGTTGTTATGGATATGTTACCTACAATACAGAGCATTTTTGAAGGCGTGATGAGCGTGGTAATGACAGTTGGTACATTTATATACAACTTTATAAAAGACAACTGGGATACTATTTCCGCAGTTTTCAAGGTTGCACTAGATTTCATAGGGACGGCGGTTAAGTCTGTATTTACTGTAATACAAGGTGTAATACAAGTAATTGATGGAGTAATACACGGCGATATATCGAAAGTGTGGGAAGGTATTAAAAATATCTTTGGCGGGGCGTTATCGTTCATTGTGAATAGTGTGACACTCAACCTTCGCTTAGTGCTTGCATTATTTGGAACGAACATGGGGGAATTGTGGGATAAAGTATCAACCACCTTTAACAGCATAAAAGACACCGCCGTAAACGCAGTCAGTTCAATGGTTACTGGCATAATGGGGTTTATGACTTCATTGCCCGGGAAAGTATGGGGTGTTATTTCCTCTATCCCAGATAAATTGGCCGCGGCTTTTACTTTTACAATCCCTCACATCAAACTACCACACATCAGTATTTCCGGTGGATTCTCTCTCAACCCTCCAAGCGTTCCAAGCGTGGGAATTAGTTGGTATCACAGCGGTGGTATTGTCCAAGGTGGCTACAAACAGGATGTACCCGCTATGTTGCAAGCAGGCGAAGAGGTGCTTACACGACAAGACCCCCGACACCATGACAATATGCAGCAAGGTGGCAACAGCACAACGATCAACGTAAACATCACTGGGAACACAATAGATTCACAAGGTCGGGTAGATCAACTAGTAAAACAAGCCGTTGAAGCGTTAAAGCGTGAGCTTGTGATGACTAAGAGAGGGGTAGCGGTATGAGATACGGTGAAACCCTTTACGGCTCAAACAGGTACGCACAGATTGGCGTAACTTCAGGTGGTGGTAGCGCGATTGTTGCGGATGCAATCAGAATTGTAGACTTGGGGCTTTCCTCTAGCTTTGGGCTACAGGGTGACTATGCAACGACAAGGGCAACAAGTGCCCTCAACATGCCGACGACCACAGACCGCAGGCATGGGCGGGTATATCGTGACGGCAACGATTATGGTGGGCGTGACTACAATTCAAAGACTATAGCAATTGATGGTGAGTTATTTTCATCAACAGCCTCCACCCTTTCTGAAACCGTGCGAACACTCAAAAAGATCATTGGAAAACGTGGGAGTGATGGGAATGTTTCGGAAGTCTACTTAGATATAACACCAAACGGCGAAACATCTTACAGGCGTTATAAAGGTCAGTTTGCTGGAATCGATAAGATCTTTAGTGAGGATCACTATCATATCACACACGTACCCTTCTCTCTCGACTTTGTATGTACCGACCCTTTCGGGCGTGACATTGACGCTACAAAAGTAACGCAGGATGGAAACACAACCAATAGCGTTACGGTATCACTAGCAAACACAGGCGACGACGTGACTTTGCCTAGCATATCAATTCAGGTTGTATCGGTTACGGGTGGCACGGCTATGACGATTACCAACACGTCAATGAGTGAAAGAAACGTGTTGCACACCTATCTAGCACTCACGGCGGGCGACCTTATCACGTTCGATTTTGCTAACTGCATAGCTCGACAAAATAGCTCATATATCGACCCGCTAGGTAATTGGTTTCCGCTCATTACTGGCACAAACACGCTTCAATTCGATTTTACGACAACAAGTATAGAGACAAACATCACAATCACGTACAAAAACGCATACCTATAGGAGGCTGGAAGTGGCACTAGTTAATACACATCTCACACCAAAAGACCAATTCAGGGCAACCATAACCGCCACTGTTGGAGCTTCAGATAGTACTATTACGATAGTTTCAGCAACAAGTAACGTCGGGGCTACGGACTGGATAACAACATGCCCTACAGCTAACTTTGTCGGGGTTATTTCACAAGAGGCAACCGGAAAGAAAGAAAAGGTATTAGTTGCGAGCAGATCAGGTACAACATTAACAGTCACTGGCGGGCGTGGGTATGGAGACAGTACCGCTAACTCTTTCGACCCGTCCGCAGGTGCTATTTACTTTGACATCGTTTTGGATGAGCAAACAATTTCACGTATACAGGGAAACCAAACCGATCACGAAAGCCGACTTGCAACGGTAGAAACACGAACAACGGACGCAATAACAGAAGGCACTACAAACCTTTATTTTCTAGCTTCAAGGGCGGTTGCAAGTGTCTTAACTGGATTGAGTACCGCAACTAATGCAGCAATCACGGCAGCGGATACGGTACTTACGGCAGCCGGTAAACTCCAAAAACAAATAACCGACCATCTAGCGAATACCTCAAACCCCCACAGCGTAACAAAGGCACAGGTTGGATTAACTAACGTAACGGATGATGCACAACTCAAAAGGGCAGCAAGTGACTTTTCTACATTTACGGTAAAAGGAACGCCGGTATCTGGTGACAAAATACTAATTGAAGATTCTGGTACTGGTGCAAAATACTACATAACAGTAGGCTCACTGCCAACTTCCGCAGCTGGTGAAGCAAATACAGCAAGTGCCCTCGGTACGGCGGGTGATGGTGCAAGCTTGGTGGGTACTAAAGTTGGCGTTGACTTACCTTTCAAACGCATAAAGGCGGGCACAAATATCACCCTGACAGAAGAGGCGAACGATGTTGTTATTACTGCAAGTGGTGGAGGTGGTGCAAGTGAAACAGAATGGACTGATGATGGATATGTAACAACATGGGCTTCCTCTTCAACCTTCACAGTTACCAACGATGCAACAGCTCAAGCTATTTTCGTTAAAGGAAGACCTTTAGCGTACCAACTAGCTGGTTCAGGCGGTTTTGTAAAATATGGCATCGTAACCAACTATTCAGCGGGTACGGTTACGGTAGCAGGTGTGAGCTTGGGGGCAAGCACGCAAACGGTTGAAATAAAATACAAGCCACTTTCAGCGGTTGTATATCTTAAATCCCTAATTGGCGGAAATATTGCAGTAGGTGATAATCAATTCCCAGCACTGAAATACCGACCTTGTAACCTTGCAATTGTAGAGGTAGCAGCAGAGTTAGAGGTTGCCTGTACTGGAGCCAACGCAACGGTAACAATAGGTAATAACGTAGCTACAACAGACGTGCTCACATCTGCAATCACCATCACGGCATCTAACGCAGATACGGCGTATAGCTCAGGGGTTACTGTATCAACCACAAACCAGACACTGACAGCAAATAACAAGCTATTCGTCAACATCGACCAAGTAGGCTCAACAATCGCAGGCGCAAACCTTTCAGTTATGGTGACGGGGGTAAAAGTGTAATGTTTGGAGAATTCAACACAAAAAACGCACTAGCCCTATATAGCATGAACGGAAATGCTAACGACAGTAGCGGAAATAACAGAAACGGCACAGTAACCGGAGCAACACTAGTACAGGGAAAATTTGGTCAAGGATACAGCTTCAATGGAACAACAAACAAAATAGACTTAGCTTTTAACCCTTACCTGATTATGGGAAGTGCGGCTTTCACCGTTGAAACATGGGTGTACCAAAACTCATACGGGTATTATCTACCTTTTGGGAACATTGACGCATCTAACGAGCTTTTTATCTTTTTAAATGACGCGCCGGGAAACGGAGCAGTAGAAGCTGGGTTGGGTGCAGCTGCAAACAGAATTACCACACCAGCCGGAATTGTGAGTACTGGTGAATGGGCATATATAGCCTTTACCTACGACACTAGTGTTATTCGCTTGTATGTTAACGGGAAAGAATACGCTAATAAAACAGTCGGCACAGTATCGCCATGCAATGCAAACTTAGGTCTGGGATACAGACCAAATGGCTCACTTTACCCTCTCAACGGAAAAATAGACCAGACCAAAATATCTAACAAGGCACTTACGGCAGCCGAAATAAAAGGCTACTACAACTCATTGAAACAATTAGCATAAAGGAACCTTCACCATGGCAGACACCACAAACCCAATCACAATCCTACAAATCGGAAAACAAAAACTATTGCAGGAAATCGAGGTAATTATCAAAGACCGAGAAGCCGCAAAGGTTGACGCTTGCAACACTATCGACAGTGAGTTTTCGCTACAGGTTGCAGACAAGCAAGCAACAATCAACCTCATTGACGCTCAGATTACGAAACTAACGCAAACCGTAACAACACAGGCAATAGATGCCGCTTTGGCACTGTAGAGGTAAAAAACTATGAAAATCAACCTAAGCAAAAAGATTAAAAACATTGAAACCGGAAACGACACGGATTTTACCGTTAAAACCGTTATTGTGCAGGCTCTATTGCAGACTGTAAGTAAAGGGCGTGAACCGTTGGCAGGTGACGACAAGTACAAAAACGCAGCACTAGCGGAGCGTGTAGTGAGTGCCACGAACGATGACGACTTTTCGATTGAGGATATTGTGCGAATGAAAGAAACAGTCGGGGAGTTCGCAGCACCGCTATTCCTACGTCAAACTTGGGACACATTAGAAGGCAAGTAAAATGAAACATCAATTCGTTGTAAAACTGTATGCAAGAAACGGCACTTTCACCCGTGAGATTACAGGTGAACTGGTTGCTATTTCTGCTATAAAAAAGCAGATCAACGGATTCATTGGTGATTTGTCTCTTACTTTCAAAAGTAAATTTGATCAGGACATAACCGGACTTGATACCGGCAGCATAATCACCATATACGATGAATTGACCTTACTCTATAAGGGGATTGTTTCAGAGATTAAAGGCAGCTTGTCAGGTGAACAAAAAACGGTAACAGTTGAGGACTTCAACGCCTTTGAGCTTAATCGACTTTTTTACAAAACAGGTACAACGCTGGAAAACTCACAGGCTACAAAAACAGCGTCAAACTGGATAAAAGCGATTATAGACAACTATAGAACACGATGCACAGCGGAAAGCGAAACGCCTGTAATCAGCTACACTACTGGAAGTATTGCAACGTGTTCAACTTCGATAGCTAGAAAAATAGATGAAAAAAAACACTTTGAAGCAATTGCCGACATTTTCAGTTTTATCAAAGAGTCGTATTTTTGGCACATCACACCGGATGGCGTTTTCCACTTGCAACAGTACCCATCAACAGGGAAATACACGGTAAACTTTGGAACGGCAATTTATGACGCTGGTTACGGAAAATCAATCAATGAGTTAAGTAATCGGGTATATGTTGGAAACTCAAAGAAGTCCACAGAGGCGGATTTTCTTTTCTCTTCCTACAATGACGTTGTGAGCAAGGGATTATTTGGGCTTGTAGAGAACGTAATCAAAGATGGGAGACTAACATCTACGACAACAGCGGATGTGTTGGGGTATAGTCAACTTTCGCAGTATTCAGACCCCCGCTACAACTACGATAGAATAATAGTCACTGATAATGATAAACTCATTAACCTAGAGGATAACGCTGTAGTTTCGCTCTGGGATTGCACAATTGGCGAAAGCGTTAATTTTCGTAATCGTAGCATAACTACCCAACTCTACCCCGACAACGCCGTCATTCTTTCAATTTCCTATACGAACGAAGGCACGGCAGAAGTTACCATAGGCAACCTGCAAAAAACCCTTAGCGAACTGATATTTGAGAAGCAAAACGCAGCAGCGGAAAGGTTGACGGTTACAGAACAAGGGGCGGTTACTCTCCCCATCGATGGCAGCGACATCACGGACGGCACTATTGATGCAGCTCTAAAGGTGAATGAGGGCACTATTACGGACGCACTCTTGCGGCTTGGTGGAAGTGTTGACGGTGTGCGATTCGATAAAATGTATCAAGGTACTAACTCTCTCTACCTTCTCAACGCCAACCACGTGCGAGCTAATGAGATAATCGCACAAAGTGCCTGCATTGCTACAGGTGTAATCATAGATGCACACATTCAAACCCTTACAGCTGCGAAAATAACAGCGGGTACAATCGCATCAAAGGCTATAACAATATCAGGAAGCCTTGGATATATACAGAGCAGCGGTTTTGTTACTGGTAGTAGTGGATGGAGGATAACAGGTGATGGCAATGCTGAATTCAACGGTGTTGTAGTTCGAGGCACTGGGGTTTTTGGAACGGTAGAAGGGCAGCGGGTTGAGCTGGATTCAAACAGGTTCAGGGCGTACAGTGCGACGAATACGCTAATTGCACAGATCAACAGCTCGAACATTGACGGCACCGACACGATATTCGAGGCGAAAGCAAGCGGAAATTCAAGTGGTGGAATATTCCAAAACAACAACTCAACTCCATCATACCCAGCGCTATGGGGGCAAAACGACAATACAGGAACATCATCAATTGCAGGCTACTTCGTAGGGGCTGGTGGAACAATGAACACAGCAACAGGTGATGTAACTGGGAATGGGGTAGTGACAATTGGAAATTTTGGCGGCGGTGGTGTTCGTTGTGACTTACTAGCGACTGGATGTATTCGTGCGACAAATCTCAGTATTGGAGCTACTGCCTTCCTACAGGGGCATGTAATTTTCGGTGATGGGGCAAACTATAACGTAGACCCTTACACTGACAACACTTGCTACCTAGGCTCCTCCCAAACAAAGCGATGGAATAAGATCAATGTTACTGACTGCTATGTGCATGGTGCCTTCAACATGACTAACGCATCAGGAACAAATGTGAAACTTTTCAATCTTCAATCATCATCTGTTGCGACAAACCCTGTTCACATAGAATCTTCAGGGACGAACGCATGGAGGGTATACTACTACACCTCTTCACAAAAACACAAAGACAACATCAGGGATTTGGATTTTGACGCTTCAAAGGTTATGAGATTGCAGCCCCGTAGTTGGGAAGACAAGTCAACAGGCGTTACAACGTTCGGAATGATTGCCGAGGAAGTGGCCGAGATACTGCCTGAGCTTTGCGTGTTCAATGACGAAGGCGAGGCTACAAACGTTAATTATCAGCTCATATCAGTTTTACTCTTACAGGAATTACAAAAAATGAAAGGAAAGAAGAAATGAAAAAATTACTTGCTACACTGTTTTTTGCTTTTCTAGTTGCTAGTTACAGCAACGCAAGAACAGGTGAGGTTATCGATTGCTACAACGTTGATGATGTCGGCGTATGTTTTGTGAGGGCGTAGTGCTATGGATACCATAACAATCATCCCCTACATGTTCTACTCAACAACGGTCATTTGGGTAGTGATCGAAGCTTATAGAAGTAGAAAGATTAACAAGCAGGCAATTTCGCTTCTACTTGCTCATCTGCTTGGGGTTGCTGGGATGTTTCTGGGGGAGATGGATAGGGTGCAATTTTATTATTTCGTCCCATTAGCAGTTTTTGGTCTCAAAGGCATAGTCAAAATTCTAAAACAAAAAACCATAGAGGGCACTAGGTGACTAAGGGTACAAACCAAGACATTCTAATCGAGATCGCAGGAATGAAGCAGCAAATCGCAGACATTCCCGACATCAAAAAAAAAATTGACAGAATTTTAGAAACTTTGTCAAGTCTTCTAACTAGTATGACGGTAGCACAAGAACAAAGAAAGACAGATGAACAGCAACATCTTGATATGAAGGAATCGATAAAAGACCATTCTAAGAGGATTGAAATACTAGAGTTAGGTATGGCGGATAGGGCTAGGTGGGAGAAGGATATAACCCAAAAGATGGAGCCGCTAAGTAAGCTTTTTTGGTCAGTGATCACCTGTGGCATTCTTGGCTTAATAGTTGGGCTTTTGTCCTTGTTTTCACAACATAATTTATTTTCAAAATAAGGCGGATAACATGGCTACACGATCAAAAATTTTCAGCGAACCTAACACAACGTTAATCCCCAACCTAGAGGCGAAAGCACCAATCATCACCCAGCAGGGCGGTAGCTGTACCGTGTATTCTGCTAGTGTAGCTTTTCGCTTACATGGAGCTAATCGCTTGTGGTTTTCTGATTGGTTGCTTATCTGGCAAGCATCCTATGATGCAGCCTGCAAAAAAGCTGGGAAAATACTAGATAGAGACTCATACAGCAACACCATGAGCGACGTTTTTGAATTTTACAAAAAACTTGGACTTTGCACAGGTTTTAAAGAGTTGACTGGTGGATACACTCAGATAGTTGATCAGATAACCTCAGAGCTAAAAGCTGGCAACCCTGTACATTTTGGCATAGGAATCTCACAAATCCCTTACGAGTTGTACTACACAATCACTCAATCGATGTGGAAACCTAGAGATTTACAACAAAGAACGCACGAGCTGGCAATTGTGGGCTTTGACGAAAAATACTTTTACATCCAAAACTCCTACGGCGTAGATAATCAGCATGCAGAAGGTAAGGGCTATTTCAGGATTGAGAAAGAAATCATCAAATATAACGGCTTTGGTTTTTGCGTGTTCTATTTTGACAATGCAGAAGAAAAACCAGTAGAACCTGAGAAACCACCTACACCAGAACCAAAAAAGGAAATAACCACCATGATTACACTACCAGAAGTATACAACCAACGTGATCAACGATGGGCGGGTGAGAACCTAGGCTACAGCAATACTACGATTGCAGCGTACGGATGCCTTCTCAATTGCCTTGCGATGGTTGCACGTTACTACGGTATCAACGAAACACCCGTCACACTCGACAAAAAGCTAGAGGGAATAGGCGGATACTACGGCGGAAATATGTACGTTTGGGGAAAACTCCAACAACTCTTTCCCGACATCGAAGAAAAGCACGTGCTAACACCTAATAGGTTGACCGACTTACAGATCACCGATATCAAGCGGGCACTAGATAGTGGATACCCCGTTATGCTGGAAATTGACTTCAATACTAGTACAACTACCGAGGATATGCACTTTGTGTTGGCTACAGGATATCAGGGCGAAGACTTCACGATTGCAGATCCATGGACTGGCAAACTCACAACACTAGCAAAGGCAGGCTACATCGGACGAACTAAGCCATCGGCACGTGATGCAATCTATCAGTATATGACGCTCAAAGGGAAAGTACCGACAACGAACACTCCAAAGTACGAAGCTGTCGCCAAAGGGCAAAAATTCGCCTTAGTGGGCTTTCAACCTTCAATACGGTTCACTATTCAGAACGTAGGCACCGAGACGCTTATAGATGATACTGTTCGCTTATTCTTTCGCAAGGATAAGAACGTAGTAAATCCATCGAACGTGGACTACAGCGTGTTTTTCGCAGGGAAAGATGGGGTGAAGTTGGAGCTACTAGATCAGGCGAGCAGAACCTACACCGCCACAATCCCGCTGAATGTGAAAATTGGCATTCCTAAAGGGGTGTATAGAGAGGATTGGGGGCTTGCTACCACAGGAACGAGAGAATGGGTTACAACGTGGAACGGGTGGTTTGAGGTTGAGGTGGTGTAGGGCTATACATATATAGAGAGAGAACAAAAAAAGCAGGGGGATAACTCACGTCCTTCTGCTTTTGCTATTATTTGAAATGTAAATCTTTTTACAAAGTTATGAAACGGCTTCACCAAGCCAAAACATTTCTAATAATTCCCCTTGACATTGTACGCCTTTAGATATATACTAGGTACGTAAGATTCACTTACAACAACTAACAAAGGAACAACATCATGACAATCAACAAAAACATCAAGGTAATCAAGGTTGAAGACTTCCCATCAGCAAACATTCAGACAGCAACATTCGAGCTTAACAGCCTTCAATACTATGCTGTAAGGAAGTATAACGATGATGGTATTACAACAGAGTGCAAGTACGGCAGAGAGCTAAAGAATGAATACTATGACACTGTATACACGCTAAAAGGCGAGGACGCATCACCAGCAATGAATAACAAGTCAGTAGAGTGTTGGTTTGGTGAACTGCCAGAAGACGTTTTTAGTGCGATCAGGGGGTTAGCAAGATAATGACAAAACAACCCGCCCGAACCTCACTAAACTTATCAAAAGAACTACACGAACGCATTAGGAACATTGCAAAAAAGAACAACCGGCGAATAGTTGACCAGCTGCAACGCTGGGTACAACAGGAAGAGAAGAAGAAAGACACCTCTTAGGGGGTGTCTTTTTGTAACTCCTCCTCCACATACTCCAACAACTCCCCGACCGACACGTTGAGGGCTTTTCAAGCATTCACTTACTTCATTAAACTGTAAATTATTTCAATAGCTTGTTTCTTTTTTGATGAGTAACAAGGAACTTTATACTTTTGTCCACCAGACGTTTCAACTGTTATAAGTCCAAACATAGGCATTCCAGCATTTATTGCAGCAATTTGCTTTATTGGAATGCTTTTTTTAAAAACAGCACCCCATTCTATTTTATTATCATAAACCTTTAAAGCTCCAAACCCTGGTGATTTAAACAAAAGATTCATACATTCCCCTTGTTAAGTTATGCTGACATATTAAATTACTAACGCTATTTGTCACTTGGGACATACTCTAGTAATTCTCCGACGGATACTTGAAGTGATTTGCAGATTTTTTCTACTTCAATCCTATTTGTGTCTTACTCATTAACTTATCATTCTGAAACATTGCATTCATATTTGCACCCCATCCGGTCGCACCTTCCCATGTGTACATCTTTGTTGCGTATCCTGCTACATTCGATTCACTTAAAATAGTGCCCTCTACTCCAAGCACTGCAACCGCTTGTTTATAAGACATTCCATCTTTTAGTTTGTTGAAATTTTCAAGCGTCACACCGCTTTTCGCTTCCACTTTTTCAGGTACAGTTGTACCGGAGCTATTCGTAGTTGTCGTATTTGTAGTCTTAGAACTTGAAGATCCAGCAGCAGCTAACACGGCAACAATAACGATACCAACAACTATCAACCCACAACACCCGAACGCAACACCGCCCGCCATTCCAAGCCCACCCAAGAAACCTCTACCTGCTGAATTTCCACTCATACGATGCCCCCTTTTATTAAGATATGCTGACAGTGTAGCACGCACACCCTCTTGATTGTCAATAGTTGAGGTGCTACACTACGTTCAGAACCGAAAAAAAACCGAATAGAAAAGGATTACTATGAAGGGCTACTATACCATTCAGGAATTAACTGAGAAGTATTTCTCAAAACTAGATAAAGTTGAGATAGAAAATAAGCTAACCTACCTACGAAGACTTTTAAAAAATAATCATCATGCTGTAACTGGTTCATTTAAAGAAGGTAGCAAGTTTAGGGGTGTTTGGTACATTGCCGAAGATTGCGACTACGTAGCCAAACTAAAGGAATAATTTTTTTGCTTGACATAGTCCGGTAGATGTACTATACTGGTATTAGTGAAAAGAAAAACAATATTTTTTTATCAAGAGTGGTCAGGCTGCTTGACCACAAAAAGGAACACAACCATGAAACTAATCAACACACTCACAAACGGAGAACAGACCGTCTACATGTTCGACACCGGCGACTCAATCAAGATCATCACCGTGAACAATGAAACACAGGAGGTAGCGTAGTTATGACCATCACAACTAACCCCGTCAAAATCCAAACAGTCGAAATCATCGTCACCCTCTCTATGCCGGTCTACACGAACGGCAACCCCGACAAAGAGGCAAGATTAAAAACCGAGGCACTACTACAGGATCGGGGCATTGACTACGATCTAGTTTCTACCGTCAAAGACTTTGAGGAAGACAACGCCGACAGGGCAGCGGACTTGGCGTTTGAGCAGCATCAAGATTTAGTTTTTTCACAAATATAACCAAACCAAGAAAGGAGGCAACTATGGAAAAGGCAACATTCGACCTACTCACCAGAATTGAGGGCTTTCTAACAGTCCTCATCAATGAGCGCAGGGACGAAGCAATGAACATCATCGGAGACATTGCCCAACTACGCTACGAGCAACAAAAAAGAGCCGACAGCAACGCCGCCGACTCTACCCCATCACAATAACAATGAGGCTGGTGCTAGAACACCGCTTCCTATTTTACAGGAATAACAAAAATGAAAACAAACACATTCAATCTCGTCGCAGCAATTGTATTTTTTGTTCTGCTACTCGGGGCCATATTCATCCCTGGCATGATGAGTAAACCATCAACAATCGATCTCGAAGCTCAAAAGCGTAAATTGCAGTCAGAAACGTACATTACTCAGGCAGGTGAACATATGGCAACAGCAACGGCACTAATCGAGGAGAGTATCAAAGTACTCACACCACAGCCGAAAACTGCAATGTTAGGAAGTGCTGTCTATGCTGCAGAAGCAACAGGGGTACAGATTGTACCCACTGCTACAGTGACCGAGGCAATAAGTGGAAGTCAAGGACAAACAACAACAACGGCTTCCAATAGCAACGGCACAGGTGGCAGCGTCGCATCAGTAATGCACATTAGTGAGCAAGGCATAGCAATGATAAAGAAGTATGAGGGGTTCAGGTCGTGTGCATACTGGGATATAAAGATGTGGACTATTGGATACGGTTCGGCAGGAAAGAAGGGGCAGTGTATCAGTGAAGTCGAAGCGGACAAAATCCTAAGAGATCAGGTGTACGTCAAAGAGATTGCAGTACATAGGCTCGTGAAGGTTGCACTCACTCAACAACAGTACGATTCTCTTGTCTCGTTCACCTACAACATGGGTGCAGGTGCTTTGGAAGGCAGCGACTTACTGAAAACCTTAAACGCTGGAAAGTACAACGAAGTTCCCGCACAATTAGCTAGGTGGGTGCATGGTGGAGGTCAGAAGTTAGGCGGGTTGGTGAAGAGAAGAGCGGAAGAGGCGAAAGCGTTTTAGTAATTACAGGTTGTAACCGTTCTCAGAACTCTTAAAATAGTAACCGACAACAAATCCAAGAGAGGTTCCTATAGTGCTTGAGATTGTGAGGATGATATCTTTGACGCTTATTATTAGAGATTGATCTAGCTTTAGATACGATACTGTTAGATTACTAGCCATAGTAAGTAAAAAAGCAACGGAGAGAAGTATAAAATATCCCAACACAAACGTTTTCGCTAACTCGGATCTTGTTTTGTCTTCGTGTTCTTTAGGATTGTGGGGAAGAGTTTCTTTGTTTTTTTCCCTAAGAAGAGCTATTTCATCAACAATATCAAGAACTGTTTGTTTCAAGGTAGCCATAAACTACTGACCATTCATCTTGTCAATAAGATCATTGTACTGTCCAAAAAGTGTTGTTGTTTGTTTAACAAGTATTTTTAAAGCATCTAAAACACTTATTACTTGTTGTTCTAATGTTTCTTTAATTTTCACTTGTTCAGCACTAGTACCGAGGCTTTCAACGATATCAGCAAGTCCTCTTGCCTGTTCAAAAAGAACCTCAATAGTTTTTACATTCAAATCTAAAGTTGCTTTGATTGATTCAAGTTGTTGTTTTAAGTGGTTTTTCATACTCAAAGTATACAACTACACGAGTGAAGAATTCAATCCTTCAACAACTCCCCAGCCTCAACACCAAGTGCATCAGCTAAACGATAGATCACCTCAAGTGAAGGATTATTCTTTCCCTGTTCAAGGTATCCGACATAGACAACAGAAAGACCAGTCAACTCAGCAAGCTTTTCCTGAGTGACACCAGATTTCAAGCGTAGTTTTTTCAGGTTCTTACCGAATTGCCGTTTTTTGTTTTTCAAATCGTTGCTAATAATGTCAACAGTATTGTCCAATTCGTAGCACTTTTACAACACTAAGCAACAGTAAGAGATTGAAAAATAAAACACTAACTATTTACAACTATGTCAACACATAAACACAGATTACTTGACGCAAAAATTTAATCGTGTTAAGTTTCTCCCCTCAACCAGCAATAAGGAGGAATTGACACATGAGCATCAACGGTGTAGCATTATCAACCTTCCACAACTTACCTATCATTATTGGAAGGGGGGAAAGTTCTGGTTACATCGTGAAAAGAGAATCAGTGTTACGTGGTTGGGAGGATTTTTGTTTGTTCTTCAAAGGAAACAAAATGGTTTCCGTTAAAAAGAAAAAGAACCTGATCAATTTGTTTTTTAATTGGTTGGATGAAAGAGAGATACCAATTGAGAAAGTTGGAAAGGCTCATATAAGGGATTACTTCGTTTGGGTTGGGAAGTCAGGAAAGACGCCGGCCCATCTTCAAAATTTAAGTAAGGCAGTCAGATCTTTGTTTTCCTACTTGAATGAATACGAGATTAACCTGTTTCCATATACAGCAATAAAAAGATATAACATAGTCCAGGCAATTTGGCGGATTCCGAACCAAGAGGAGTTCGAGCGATTCAGGAAAGAACCAGACACGTCAACATTTATCGGGATACGAGACAGGGCAATGATTGAAGTGTTACACGCTACTGGAATGAGGATTGGGGAACTGTGCAAGATGGAAAAAGACATGATAAACTTTGACCTATACCCAGCTGAAATAACGATAATGGGAAAAGGCGATAAAGTGCGGACTTGCTTAGCGGATAAAGAGGCTATTTACTGGTTGCAACTTTACTTGAGCAAAAGCAAGGATAAAGGGAAAAGAGTTTTCACAATTACCGAGAAGGCAGTGAGGGCACGGTTCAGGCTTCACAGTGAGAACTCAGGCGTTAAGATTAACCCACACCTACTACGTCATATGTTCGCTACTAATATGTTAAGCAACGGTGGAGACCTAAGACTCGTACAAGAACACCTAGGGCATGCATCAGTTAAGACAACTGAGATATACACAACCGTTACAGCATCGAGAAAAAAAGAGGGTTACGAGAAATATCACGGGTTTCAAAAAAAGCCCTTGCAATAATTGTCCTGATCGGGTAAAATACAATCATGTTAATAACAATACGAAAAGTTAAAGAAGACACCGCCATTGATGAAGCAATAAAAGCGTATAGGACTTTCCCACTATCGAAGAAAATAGGAATAAATAACGGGGTACTGATTAGGGCGGTAGAAGGAAAGCAGCGGCTTGGAGTTGAACACTACCGAAAAGCGGTAAAGGTTCTGAAAGCAGAAGGCTACCTTCCAAAAGACTACAAGCCGGTATAGATCACACATTACATTTATATAGCACGTTGCAAATTAACAATTTAGAGAATTAGCGAAAACCGCACAAGTGGTCTTAGTGCTAGTCTCTTTTTTTTGGCGGTAGTAGTTCGAATCCGGTCGGGCCCGCCATTTTCAACTTCAAGAATTACTGTCAGGCAATGCCTGACTTTTTTTTACCCAATTCGCAACAAGTCAGGCGGAAGTCATGTCTGAACAACCAACAACTGAGCCAAAAGAACTCCCGCCAGAGCCCACACATCCTATTATTTTTCATTCCCTTGCTAACGGCTTTCTCATCCGAATTGTCATTATCTTTATTCTCCTTATTATTGCCGGAATCAATGCCGACAATTACTTTTCTTCGAAACCCACACTAACCCTAGCCAGTATTGGAATTGCGGTTCTTTTCGTCGCTATCGATGGAACAAAAAGTATTAAACAAATCATCAAAGAAATGGAAGAAAACGACAAAATACTCTCGGCTTACGGCTCAACCCCAGAAGAACGGAAAAAAAGTGCCGCAAAAAAAATCATCAAAGAAATGTTAGAGCAAAAATACGCACACTCCGAAAGCAAAACAAATCACTACGAGCGAAAAACCAGTGATAACGCGCCATTGCCATCTTCGAACAACACCATTGATAAACCTTCCCAAAAAACACAAGATGTGGGCAACTTGCTCTCCAAACAACAACAGCCTTTATCTCCTGCTAATGTGCTTCCCCATAATAAAAAAGCCCCACCATTAGTTGAACAATTGCGAGAAAGACATAATGAAGAAAACCATGGATGAAGTTGCTCAAATAAAAAAACTGTTGAATGCCTAAAAAAAACTTGTTATACTCTTATCCGGTTGACAAAAAGGAGAACCATTACCTTGGAACTAGGAATCAGTTTAGCCGCCGAACCAATCTTTTCAATCTCGAACTTTGTCATTACCAATTCAATGCTGACTGCAGTTATCACGTCACTGCTCATCATCATTTTCTTCACACTTGCGACAACACGCCTCAAACTTGTGCCATCTGGAATACAAAACATTGCTGAGATAACCATCGATTCACTCATGAATTTCACCAAAAGTGTAGTGGGTGAAAAAAAGGGAAAAGAATTTTTCCCACTTATCGCAACTATTTTTCTCTACGTACTTATTTCAAACTGGCTTGGACTCCTCCCCGGAGTTGGCTCTATCGGTGTGAAAGAAATTATCCATGGCAAAGAAGAGCTCATTCCACTCTTCAGATCACCTAGCGCAGATCTAAACAACACATTTGCCATCGCCATCGTCGCACTCATTGCAATTCAGTACTACGGCATCAAACACCTTGGACTAAGCTACTTCAGTAAGTTTTTCAATTTTTCTGGCGTTATCAACTTCCTTGTAGGTTTACTAGAACTCGTCCTCGAAATTGCAAAAAGCATTTCATTCTCTTTTCGTCTTTTCGGTAATATTTTTGCTGGTGAAGTACTTCTCGTAGTGATCTCATTCCTCATCCCCTACTTTATGCCTATACCCTTTTTGGGAATCGAAATATTCATCGGTTTTATTCAGGCACTCGTATTCAGCATGTTGACGCTGGTCTTCCTTCAGGTTGCCACCAGTCATCACTAATTTCACATTTCTTTAAAGGAGAACCGTTACATGGTTGATGCAGAAACAGTACAAACGACAGCACAGGCCGCAGCAGGCATTAGTCCTGAAGCAATGAAACTTCTTGCAACCAGTATCGCCATCGCATTTGGCGCTGTTGGTCCAGGCATCGGCATCGGACTTATCGGTGGAAAAGGTCTTGAAGCAATCGGACGCAATCCTGAAGCCGCTTCAAAAATTCAGACAGCCATGATTCTTATGGCCGCTTTCGCTGAAGCTATCGCTATTTACGCACTCGTTATCGCTCTTATTATCAAATTCGTTTAGTCTCAAAGATTCAATTGCATAAGCGGGGTAAGACATGGAAAATTTAGGTATTAGTTCATTCAAATTCATCTGGCAGATTATTAACTTTCTGGTTCTTTTTCTCGTGCTTGCAAAATTTCTCCTTCCTCGTGTTTTAAAAATGCTAGAAGAAAGAAAATCCAAGATCGAAGAAGGATTAGCAGTAGCCGAACAAGCTAAAAAAGAACTCGCTTCTATCGAAGAAATTAAAGCGCAGGAAATTGGAAAAGCTCGTCAGGAATCACTCGAGCTCATAAAGCAAGCAAAAGCTGACGCAGAAACTGTACGCAAACAGATCGTCACCAAAGCTGAGGGCGAAGCACACGCAATAGCCACTAAAGCCCAAGAAGACATCAAGAACAAAGAAAAGAATGCTCTTCGAAACATCACGAAAGATGCCATCGATCTTTCCATTATAGCTGCAGAAAACATCCTCAAAGAAAAAGTAGGCTCTGTGGATCAGAACGCTCTCATCCAAAGAAGTTTACAGGAATTTGATAAAGCGTATGAAACCCATTAATACCGTCACCATCACTAGCGCTACCGCACTCAGTGCAGATCAGCAACAGACGATAAAGACCCACCTTCAAACGAAATTGCAGACCCCCAATGCCAACTTCACGTTCGAAGTAACACCTGATGTTATTGGTGGTCTGATTATTCAGATCGACGACACCCTCGTTGACGCCAGCCTTGCCGGCAAGCTCGACCAGCTCAAATCCCATTTCAAAAGAACGCTTTCATTGTAGGAAAGAAGCCATATGGAAAAACAATCTCAGGACTCACTTCCCGTAAATACTCTACAGTCAGATTTCAAAGAAGCGCTCAACAGCTTCACTCCTGACATCGAATCAAAAAATATCGGCGAAATAGAACAGATCGGCGACGGCATTGCTCAGGTCAAAGGATTGTCCGAAGCAATGGCCGGTGAGCTCCTAGAATTTCCCGGTGGTGTTCTCGGAATGGCACTCAACCTCGACAAGAAAACTGTCGGCGCCGTCATTCTCGGGGACTACAGCAACCTCAAAGAAGGTGACATTGTAAAGACAACTGGTCGTATCGCAGAAGTCCCAGTTGGAACTGCTATGATCGGACGAGTAGTAAATGCATTAGGTGAAGCTATCGACGGCAAGGGACCAATCAAAACTGATGTGTTCTATCCAGTTGAAAAAATTGCACCCGGAGTTATCGCAAGAAAATCAGTTGATACTCCACTGCAGACCGGTATCAAATCCATAGACGCCATGATCCCCATTGGTCGTGGTCAACGCGAATTGATCATCGGTGACCGCCAAACCGGTAAAACAGCAATTGCTATTGATACCATTCTCAATCAGAAAAATACTGGCGTTATCTGTATTTATGTCGCCATCGGACAAAAACAGTCAAAAACTGCCCAGATCGTTAATATATTAGAAAAAAATGGCGCAATGGCGTACACCATTGTAGTTACCTCTTCCGCCTCCGATCCTGCTGCGCAGCAATTTATTGCTCCTTATGCTGGTTGCGCTATCGGTGAATGGTTCATGGATCAAGGCAAAGATGCACTCATCGTATACGATGATCTTTCCAAACATGCTTGGGCATATCGCCAGATTTCGCTATTGCTCCGTCGTCCACCAGGCCGCGAAGCATACCCAGGTGACGTGTTCTATTTACACTCTCGTTTACTCGAACGCGCCGCTCGCCTCAGCGAAAAATACGGAGGCGGATCACTAACTGCTCTTCCTGTTATCGAAACTCAGGCAGGCGACGTTTCAGCATACATTCCAACCAACGTTATTTCCATCACTGACGGACAGATCTACCTTGAAAGCGACCTTTTCTACGCTGGTACTCGCCCAGCTGTAAACCCTGGTATCTCAGTATCCCGTGTTGGTGGTGCAGCGCAGATCAAAGCGATGAAGAAAGTTGCCGGAAAGATCAAACTTGAGCTTGCACAATTCCGCGAACTAGAAGCCTTTGCCCAATTTGCATCAGACCTTGATAAAGCTACCCGAGACCGTCTCGAACGTGGTAAACGCATTCAGGAAATTCTCAAACAGGGACAATACCAACCAATCGTTGTCTCCCTTCAAGTTATTATCATCTACGCCATTATCAATGGCATCCTTGATGACATAGCTCCTGAGCACATTCAACGCTTCGAAAGCGAACTTTTCCAATTCCTCAACGACAGAAAATCCGATGTCGTCAAACTTCTTGACGAGAAAAAAGATCTTTCTGCTGAAGTAGAACCTGTAGTTAAAGCTGCTATATTGGAATTCAAATCCTCATTTGTTCAATAAACCTGTATTTTCTGGTTTCTAAACTTCACTCTGGCAACAACAAACTGCTTCTAAAAGCTGGTACCCTACTATGGCTCTCGCAACGAAAATCATTCGCCGCCGCATCAAGAGTATTAAAAATACCCAGAAGATAACCAAAGCCATGCAGATGGTATCTGCAGCCAAAATGCGCCGTGCTCAGGATCAAACCCTTGCAACACGTCCGTATGTGGAAAATCTCCATCGTGTTTTGGCAGACATGGCAGAAATTCACTACCAGCAAACTGGCGCCGACATTTCTCACCCACTCCTCGAAAAGCGTGCAGTAAAAAATGTCCTACTCATCATCGTTGCTCCTGATAAAGGACTTTGTGGTGGGTTAAACACGAATATTCAACGGTTTGTGAATGACTATATCAAACAAAATCCAGGACATTACGAAGCCGTAACCGTTGGTAAAAAAGCTCGTGACTTTGCGCTAAGAGCTCAACTAAAAATCATTGCCGACTTCGTGAAGGTTGATGATAACCCTGAATTTCTTGATATCATTCCCATCGCCAAGATTGTGATGTCGGATTACACCAACAAAACCATCGATGAAGTGCGGGTTATCTATACTCACTTCATATCAACACTTTCCCAACAACCTATTGGTAAGAAAATACTCCCGATTGAACGTCAGGATATCTTTGACCTTCAAAAGCTTGTAGGAAAAGAGAAGACTCAAGCCGAACAGCAGAAAATCAATACCGCTGATCAATCTATCCTTTTTGAACCAAGTCCCCAGGCGATTTTTGATCACATGATCAGCCATTTCATCGAAATGGAAGTATTCCAAAGCGTTCTTGAAGCCAAAGCTTCAGAACATAGTGCCCGCATGGTAGCTATGAAAAGCGCATCAGATAACGCAGGTGACATTATTTACGATCTTACATTAAGCTTCAACGAAGCTCGACAAGCCAGCATCACCCAGGAAGTAGCTGAAATCTCAGCCGGAAGCCTCACCTAACATGACATTCACAAAAAAAACGATAAGAGACATCCCCCTTGAAGGAAAAACCATCCTTGTTCGTGTGGATTACAATGTTCCCTTAGGCAGTGACCGAATCCTTGACGATACTCGCATTCAAGCCAGCATTCCCACCATCCGATACCTCCTCAATCACCAAACGAAGATTATTCTAATCTCCCACCTCGGTCGCCCCCTAAAAACTGACAAAAAAAATGTCAGTCTCAAACTAATGGCATGGAGACTAGCACGATTACTTGGCCATCCAGTAAATTTCGTCCCTGAATGCATTGGAAAAGTCGTTTATGAAGAAATAAACAAAATGGGTTTTGGCGAAATAGCCTTATTGGAAAATCTCCGTTTCCACACCGAAGAAGAAGACAACAACCTATTTTTTGCAAAAGAACTGGCCAGCCTTGCTGATATTTTTGTACTCGACGCTTTCGGGGTTGCCCACCGTGATCACTCTTCTATCGTAGGCATTCCCAAATTTCTTCCCACCGTCACCGGTTTCCTGATGGAAAAAGAAATCACGATGCTCAACCAGATTCTCAACACACCCCAAAAGCCTTTTGTACTTGTGGTTGGTGGAGCAAAAGTGAAAGAAAAAATCGGGCTCCTCAACAATCTCATGGACAAGATTGATACCCTTCTTATTGGCGGTGGAATGGCAAACACATTTCTAAAATGCCAAGGATTACAGATTGGAAAATCCCTTGTAGAAGAAGATAAAATCGACGTTGCAAGTCAACTTCTCCAACACGCCAAAGACAACAATACAAAAGTAATCCTACCCATCGATGTAGCCGTAGCTAAAAGTGTCTCCCCCGATGCCCAAAGAGAAGAAAAAAGCGTGAACGACGTTGCCGAAGATGACATCATCCTTGACGTAGGTAGTAAAACAATTGAACTCTTCAAACAGGAAATCCAAAACGCCAAAACCGTTTTCTGGAACGGCACACTTGGAATGACTGAACTCTCTGCTTTCGAAATAGGCTCAAAAGCCATCGCCAACACCCTAGCCGAATCTGACGCCCTCCGCGTTGTTGGCGGCGGAGACACAGCCGGCGCACTCTACAAATTTGGCCTTTCCGACGCCATGACCCACGTCTCCACCGGCGGCGGCGCCTCCCTGAAATTCCTAGAAGGCAAAAACCTAGTCGGCATCGACGTCATCGAAGATAAATAGAAACAATAAAAAGCGACAGCAGCCAATAAAAACTTACCTCAGCGCATCAAAAAAAGCATACGCAGGAAAATAAAAACAATCCCGAGCAAAGCACAAACGAATCAGGGAAGTTCATTTGCAACGCAACGCCTGATGTCTCCAACATCCACACGCTCTCTGATGACTTTTTATGTCACTTTTTTCCTCTTCGTTACCCTCCACTTACTGAGATTAAAAAAGTGACGCGGTTTTTGCTACACCCGCCCTGAGCTTGTCGAAGGGTTTTTGCCAAGCACAAAAAGTAGGATGACAAAGACGCAAGAACTCCACCCTATGGCATAAAGACCGCAAACAGCAGAATTCAATAAGCCCACACCTCCCGAGACAAGGCATGCCATGTCTCTACAGAATTACCATTCCCAATACCAAACATCTGCATCATACACCCATAATAAAAACGTTCAATGTACAACATTGAACGAACAAAAAGCATACGCAAGAAAATAAAAAGATCCAGCAACGTGCACAATGATTGCACATTCCTAGATCGTATAAAGAAAAAACTCTACTCTTCCAAAATCAACTTATCCATCTCCATCTGAATCGGAATCGGATAACTCCCAGTAAAACAACCCAAACAAAAATCTTGCTTCGGCAAACCAGTAGCTCGAACCAAACCATCCAAACTGATATACCCAAGTGACTCCGCACCCGTCTTTGCCTGAATTTCGTCCACACTCAAACGTGCCGCAATCAACTCTGATTTCTTGGCAATATCTAGTCCAAAATAACAGGGACTAACAATCGGCGGAGCACTAATACGAAGATGGACTTCTTTAGCACCAGACTTCTTCAACAAGGCCACAATGCGGTTAGTTGTATTTCCCCGAACAATAGAATCATCAACAAGCACTAAACGTTTCCCTTCAATCTCGTGCTTCAGTGCATTCAATTTCAAACTAATACCCTGTTCCCGCAATTTCTGATCAGGCTGAATAAACGTTCTACCAATGTAACGATTTTTAATCAAACCCTGACCATAAGGAATTCCACTTCGTTCAGCGTAACCAATTGCCGCTGGGACACCAGAATCAGGAACAGGAATCACCAGATCCGCTTCCACAGGATATTCCTCGGCAAGCACTTCTCCAAGTCTTTTTCTGATCTGGTATACATTCTTACCATTGATAACACTGTCAGGACGAGCCAAATAAATATATTCAAATATGCAAAAAGCCTGCTTTTTCTCCGCATGAGTCATGTGAAACGACTGCACACCAAAATCATCAATCTGCACAATCTCTCCCGGCTCAATATCCCGTACAAAATTTGCCCCAATCGTATACAAAGCACTTGATTCACTAGCTATAACCCACCCCTCATCATTGATTCTTCCAAGACAAAGCGGTCGAATCCCCAAAGGATCACGTACACCATATAATGCCCCATCAGCAATAATCGTCAGACAAAATGCACCCTGCCATTTTGGAGCAGTGTTCATAATCCGTTCAACCCAGGTCTTTCCAAAACTACCAGCCAAACTCTTAATCAACACTTCAGTATCAGTTGTGCTTTCAAAATTAATCCCCTCATCTTCCAATCGACTGCGAAGGGAAAGTGCACTCACGATATTTCCATTATGAGAAAGAGCAATGGGACCTGTTTCTGTTTCCAAAACAAATGGACCAGCATTACATAATTCACTCGATCCAGTGGTAGAATAGCGGTTATGCCCAATAGCTAAAGACCCCTTCAATGCCTCAATATCATCATCATGAAACACCTGCTGAACCAAACCCATTCCTTTATGAAGCTTGATGGCTCCATCTTTCCACACTGCAATACCTGCACTCTCCTGCCCACGATGCTGTAAAGCAAACTGCCCAAAAAAAGTCAGTCTAGCAACATCTACCCCAGGGTAATAAATTCCCAACACACCACACTCTTCGCGTAACTTAGGATCATCCTCCATGAAAAACCTCATGTTTTTAGGGTCTTTACTATACAAAATACTGGCCAATTAATCAATCGAGTGAAGCTGCTAGAATCAACAACTAACCAATTTAAAGAGTATCAGCGACAAAGAACACTGCATTATCTTACCTTCTATGGAAAATTTTCTCCATGGTCTTCTCATCCAGACTAATTATCGTAGGTCGCCCATGTGGACATGTATAGCGTTGTTCGCAGTTGTAGAGATCAACAATAAGAGCTTTCATTTCAGGGAAAGAAAGCCTATCACGAGCTTTGATACTCGCCTTACATGCCCGCATAATAACCCGATCCACCAATTGACGATCTGGGACGATCTTCTTTTCCTGAAGCAATAAATCCATAATCGACTGAAAACTTTCTTTGGTGTTATAAGGAACCAAAAAAGCTGGAACTGATTTCAATGCAATCTGCTGCTCACCAAAAGACTCAAATAAAAAACCCAACCTAAGAAATACCTCTTGGTGCTCCCGCAATAACTCCTCCTCAGCCGGTGCCACAACAAACACATCCGGCAAAATAAGGTCCTGCACCTGCAACGAATGCTGATCCACAGCCTTGGAAAAAGACTCATACAAAATCCTTTCCTGTGCCGCATGCTGGTCAATCAGAAATAAACCCTCATTCCCCTGAGCCAAAATATACGAAGAAAAAAGTTGCATCAACGGTTCTGGAGATAAAAGATTATTTCCGGTCACACTCAAACTAGCAGAAATTGAATCAAACGATTGCTGATCAAAAGATAGACCACCTGCAGAGTAACTTGCGGAGGACTCGCGAAATTCAGATGTTTGGTAAAAAGGTGATTGCAAAAATCCACCTGATGGTGAGGAAAATGAAAGCGACGTCGTCATATCCTGCTTCGCCAATGCATGCCCCACACTTTCTCTGATAAACGAATACAACGGCAATGTCGGTTGAAATTTCACTTCAGTCTTTCGAGGGTGCACATTCACATCAACAAGCTCAGGAGGAATGGTAAGAAAAAGAAAAAAAGCCGGATGATTCTGACGATCGAGCAATGTTCCATAAGCCTCCCGCACAGTATGACTCAAAACAAAATCAACAACCGGCCTCTCATTCACAAAAAGATACTGCCATTGCCTCGAAGCCCGAGCCAACGGCAACTTACCAATATATCCCTGCAACCTCATCACAACCGACCTATCAGCCTCCAACATAATTGACCGCTCAGAATCAATAGAAATCAACTCCCCCGCCACTTCTTTCCCCAACAATGCCAACACACGGGAAAGAAAATCCTGTCCAGATGCACAATGAATCTTTGTTTCACCATCAATAACATAAGTAAACCCAATATGGGGATGGGAAAGCGCGTACGTAGTTATTAGTTGAGTAATTCTCCGCTGTTCTGAACCAACAGATTTCAAAAATTTTCTTCGTACAGGCGTAGAAAAAAACAACTGCTCAACAGTAATAATCGTTCCTTTTCGAAGAGAAGTAGACTTCACTGTCGAGGGATTTCCTGCAACAACCTCCAATTGCGCTCCGGCCTCTTGACCTTCTGGTCGGCTTTGCAACGTCAAATGAGCAACCGCAGCAATACTTGCCAACGCCTCACCACGAAAACCCAACGTCCCGATATGTTCCAAATCCTCAAATTCCCGCAGTTTACTTGTATAATGACGTCCAATTGCCAGCAGCAACTCATCTTTGGGAATTCCGTTTCCATCATCTTCAATACTGATTAAATCCATTCCACCACCAGCAATGCGAACAGTAATCTCGGTTGCACCAGCATCAACGGCATTTTCCAGTATTTCTTTAACAACAGATGCGGGATTTTCAATCACCTCACCAGCGGCAATTTTGTTGATCACAAGTGGAGATAATGCGTTGATCGAGGCCATATACCCTCATTTCCAAAAATCAAAGCGTACTATAGTAACTTTGTTACTTTTAACTTTTCTTACGCTCTTTAGTATACTTGAGAATGTGAGCATAAAAAAACGATCTGGAGCCTAAATCATATGAGTTTAAAACAAAATCCGAACGAACAACAACCCACCTCTTCCCTTTCTCTCAGCCAAATACTTTCCTACCGCATTTTCAACCTAGTATCGGTAGAGGTATTTATTTACCTTCTACTGCTTATCGTCGCTATTGTGACAAGATTCTGGGACTTGGGCGGAAAAGCCTTACACCATGATGAAAGCCTTCACGCTGTGTACTCAAATTACCTCTACGAAGGAATACGAAATTTTCTCGACAAAGTGGCCGCTATGTTCAGTTTTAAACTAGGCCCTGTGGAAGTTATTCGATCCTATTTCCAATCACAACCTGGTGTAGATGGCTTAAAATACCACTTTGACCCCATGATGCACGGTCCTTCACTCTATCATTTTCAAGCATTCGTATTTCTTATTTGTGGCTTGTTTGTCTATCTCTGGCAACTTCCGACTATTCTTATTCTCGCTTACTTTGCCTTTGTGTTTGGCTCCAAAGGGTTTCTTGCCAGAAAAACAAATTATAAAACGCGCAACAGAAAAATTGCATCTTGGATAGGTGTAGTACTTCTAGATTTTATTCTACTCTTTGTCCTCGTGTATGCCTTCACAAGCTATAGCCAAGACAAGCTGGCCGGAGTTACCGACTACACCTGTCGTATCGCACCTGCAATCCAAGCAGTTATCCTTGTCCTGTTACCCTATTTCTTCAGAAATTACTTAGGAAAGCTTGGCGCGTTGATCACCGCTGTGTTGCTACTTATTTCACCAACTGCACTCTATGTCGGTCGTTTCCAACGCCATGACATCTACCTGATGATTCCTGCTTTAATCATGATCATCGCTATTTTCCGATTTATCCAACTCAAAGATAAACGAAGCTTTTATATTTTCGCTCTGGCAACAGGCTTTATTTACTGCACTTTGGAAGTATATTACATATTCGGCTTTATTCTGTTTCTTTTCTTGCTTGGTTGTTTTTTATACGAGTTTATCTCCGCACGAGATAAAAAAAATAAAAACGCTCCCTCACTCTGGAATCAACCCATCGCAAGCGCTCTAAAAAAATTCAAAGAAAATCCCAAATGGCTACTTATTGGTTTTGCATTATTTTTAATGCCTGTAGTCTTTTTTTACAGCACAATGTTCTCAAATCCAATGGGTTTTCTTAGACAAGCATTACCAAACCCCGTAGATAGCACAACAGGGCTCGGCTACTGGCTTAGTCAACAAGACGTTGCACGTGGAAGCCAGAACTGGAAATACTACCTTTCTCTCATGTTCCCCTATGAACTTTTCACTGTAATTTTTGGCATTTTAGCAATTGCAATGATTGGCTTCAAAATGGGAACAAACCGCATTAAACAGGCGTACATTTTTGCCTTTACATCGATTACCACTGTCATCATTTTTGAATTGGCAGATTTCAGTGCTGTAAGAAGATATCTACAACAACAACAAGCTGGAACGCTAACAAACGAAACACTTCTCACACTGCGCCAAGAAACCCTTTTTGGCCTTGCACTATCTTTTATTATTCTCGTAGCTCTATTCTTCATCCCCTACTACATTGGCTACCGTAAAAGCCTGTCACAAAAAAACATCCCCCCACTTCCTCAATTCGGAAATGCGCCGTTCCCTTTTTTCTACGAACTTTTTATCATCAACTGGCTCTATATGATGTTTATGAGTCTTTCTTGGGCAGGTGAAAAGATGCCTTGGCTCAACCTTCACGTTGCCGTACCGATGGCATTTCTTGCTGCACTATTCCTTCGCGAAGCGGTAGGAAAATTATTCGCTGTAATACGTCAAGCCCCGATAGCCGTACTGATAACACTTTCTGGCTGTTTCTACGTGATGTACCTCCTGATGCACCCTGAACAAGTATCCAGTCCCACACTCTGGTTTGCACCTTTAGCAATCATCGTCTCAGCAATTGCCTATCTGGCCATGCAAACAAAAGCCTCTCCTCAAGCAAAAGTGGCTTTAATCGCCCTACTATTGTCAGTAGGATCACTTTCAACTTATTCACTTGTTGGCGCATTCAGAGTCAGTTACATAAACCCCGATGATCCCAAAGAGCTCCTCGTCTACACCCAAAGCTCAAAAGAAGTAATTGAAACCGCAGATAAAATCAAAAAAATAGCCGCCTCACTACCCAACAAAAACGATATCCACATCAACATTGAAAGCACCCAAACATGGCCTTTCGTCTGGTATCTCAATGGCTATACCAACATAGGGTATCCACCTTCAATCACCACAGAACCAACAGAAGAAGTAGTGCTTGTAGCAAAAGAAAATGAAGAAAAAACAAAACCATTTTTAAAAAATTACGTCGGTCAGCAATATGTACTGCGCTGGTGGTGGCTTCCTGACATGGAAAAATGGAAAGAAACCATCAAACGCACAAATCCAAAAACAAACCAGCCAGAAGAAGTGAAAGAAATGACAATAGCCAGCTATATCAAGTTCTGGTTTTCACCTGAGGTTTGGAACTGGATGCTCACCCGCGAAGTATGGCACAGCAGAAAAGGAATGTCCTATGATGGGGTCTTCTATGTAAGAAAAGATAAAGCCAAAGAAATTTGGCAAGATGGAGTTCCCCCTGGAGAAACAATACAAGAAGACACCATCAAAGCTGAACCTACTCCTGACGCATATACCGACAAACAGTTGAAAGTAAAAGAACTAACAACTTGGGGAAGTTTAGGAAGTGATTCAGCAAAATTTAGCGAAGTCGAAGCAGTAGCATTGGATTCTAAACAGAATATATATGTAGTTGATGGAAAAAACTACCGCGTACAAAAATTCGATTCCACTGGGAAATTCATCACTGCATTTGGCAAAGAAGGCAGCGGCAACGGTGAATTCAAAAATCCTGCACAAGAAGGTGCTGCACCAGCTGCCGGACCAAGCGGAATTGCAATAGATGCCAAAGACAACATTTATGTTACCGATACCTGGAACCATCGCATCCAAAAATTCTCATCCCAGGGTGAATTTATTTCCACATTTGGAAAACCTGGCGTATCCGACACTGAACCAGAATTCTGGGGACCACGAGGCATTATCATCATCGGCAATGAAATTTTCGTTACAGATACCGGTAATAAAAAAGTAAAAAAATTTGATCTCGAAGGAAAACCACTAAAAGTATGGGGCGGTTCAGGCAGCAGTGATAGCCTATTCAACGAACCTATCGGAATAACCGCCGACAACAAATATGTATACGTTGCCGACACCTGGAATCACCGCATCCAAAAATTTGACCATGAAGGCACTTTCATTGCCCAATGGCCAGTTGCCGGATGGCAAGATCAACACAATAACAACGAACCCGGACTCACACTAGACAGCACTGGAAATATCCTCGCCACCGACCCACCAAACCACCGCATCCTCCAATTCGACCCCACCGGAAAATTTCTCGGCCTCTTCGGCAAAAAAGGCGACGGCTCACTACAATTCAACAAACCCACCGGCCTCACCATCGACAAAAAAAACACCCTTTACATCGCCGACACCCTCAACA
>Ga0194060_10000174_pt1 | contig 46011 bp, 41 predicted proteins | sample SepL225m_MetaG_FD_163427 | JGI IMG/M metagenome (GOLD analysis project Ga0194060, IMG submission 163427) | Anoxic zone freshwater microbial communities from boreal shield lake in IISD Experimental Lakes Area, Ontario, Canada - Sep2016-L222-5m | ecosystem: Environmental > Aquatic > Freshwater >...
CTGATGAAGCCTTTAAATTTTTAAGCGATAACGTCAGGGTTGATCTTATTCTGCTTGACCTTAAGATGCCAGAGAAAGACGGCTTCTATGTACTTGAAACACTAAGGTCAAAAAAAATAAATGCAAAGGTAATTGTTCTTACAGCTTATGCCGATGTTAAAAGTGCTATTGATTCAGCTAAGATGGGAGCCAGCGATTTTATCAGCAAACCTTACGACTTTGATGAATTATTAATAACAATTAGAAAAGTACTCCAGAAAGAAAAAGACAATGAAGATTAGCGTTCGAATTCTACTAATCAATTTTTTAATAGTTGTTTTAGTATTTGTTAGTTCTACCATTGCGTTTTATTCACTGACAAGAAAAATTCTGACTTCGCAACATTCGCGAAATCTGTTGAACTCCGCTAAAGATTTTGCATATACTATCCAGTCCATCTCTCAGGAGACAGATGAGGATTTCCTTAAAATCATCTCATCAAACCAGCCTGGCAAGTCAGTCAGTATCGCGGACACTAAAGTAGATTTTATTTTCAGCGTTAATTCGGATTCTACCATTAACCACTCCTTCTTCTTAATCAAACCGGGTTTATATACTGATATAAAATTTGACAGACTCTCCAGGTTTATGGAAGCTTATCCTAATCTTTTGTTGAAAAAGTACATAAAAAATAATAAAACCGTATTTTACTTTGGCAGAATTATCAATACAGAGCTGATGGATAATATCGCCGGACGGATAAGGGCTGATGTATCTCTGTTCCGGAATAATGTTCCTATTGTTACTTCAAATCCTGCGACAAATCAAAAGTTGTTACTAAACATTGCACAGTCAGCCAGGGAGCTTCTGTTGAAAAACAATTTTGATATTGCAAAAGAAGAACTTGCCAATGCTGATTTTTATGCTACTTATTATTCGCCTAAGGAATTGCATTTTGTGGACTCAAATATTGGCTTTCTTATTTTCACCACCTTGCCTGAAGCCGCCGAATTAAGAGACAATATTAATAATATTCTTGTTATAATTGGTTTTACAGGCATATTCCTTTCACTAATTCTTGTGCTGATATTTACAGAAAAAATTCGCCGTCAGATAACCCAGCTTTCCAGAGCGGCTGATATCACCCGTGGCGGTGATCTGAAGCACCGCGTCAGTATGCTAACCAAAGATGAACTTGGCAGTCTTGGGCTTGTGTTCAATAATATGCTTGATGAGCTTGAACGCAATCAGTCGGCTAAAAATGAATATACCGAGTTTATTACATTAATTAATCAGAACCCTACGCTGAAGGAAGTATCTGAAGCAGCTCTAAATAAAATTATTAAAGCTACCGGTTTTACCGTTGGAAGGCTTTTTCTAATAGAAAATGGATACATAAGACTCATATCTTCATTCGGACTTCACAACGAGCTTATTAAAGCGGCCGGAATAAACATTGGTTTGTATCAGACAATTCAGGAAAAGGGCGAGCCGGCTGAGTTTTCATTCAGCGATAATCTTCCGAAGCTTGATGCCGGACTTGTAAGCCTCGAAGTAAAATATCTCCTGCTTTACCCTGTCATATATAATAAGAAAGTAATCGCGATACTTGAGCTTGCTTCGGTCAATGAGCTTAAAGCGGGGGTTAAGGAATACCTTGCCAATATCGATCACCAGCTTGCTATCGGGTTAAGTAATGCCGGAGCTTTCAATCAGCTTGAGAATCTTGTCGATGAATTGAAAAAATTAAACGATGATTACTTAAAGCAGAATGAGCAGATAACCAGTCAGAACAAAATACTGCTCGAACTTCATAAACAACTGGAAGAGAAAGCGGAAGAGCTTGAACAGCAGAGAGGCAAGGCAGTTGAGTCTGCCATGCTTAAATCACAGTTCCTTGCCAGTATGTCGCATGAACTTAAGACTCCGCTTAATTCCATACTTGGACTTACTGAACTGATGCTGCATGAACAGCCTCTGAACCAGTTAAGCCATGAGAAGCTTGAAATAGTTTTCCGCAACGGAAACCGTCTGATGAACCTGATAAATGATATTCTCAATTTCTCACGGCTTGAAGCAGGGCGCATGGAAATTCAAAATGAAAATTTCAGGTTTAGCGAACTGACTGAGGAAATTAAGGCAAACATCATCCCGCTGCTAAAAAGCAAAGAAATATTGTTTGGTATTAATAACTTTGCCGGAGCCGAAGCTGCTGTCTTTGCAGATAAGTTTAAAATACTTCAGGTACTGATAAATCTCTTAAGTAACGCGGTCAAGTTCACCGAGCACGGCAATATTGAGCTGGATATAAATATACCTGATGATTCATCAGTCAGTTTTGAAGTAAGTGATACCGGCATTGGCATATCTGACAGCGATAAGGAAATTATTTTTGAAGAATTCCGCCAGCTTGACGGCACATCAAAACGCAAGTATAGTGGTGCCGGACTCGGGCTTGCCATCAGCCGAAAATATGCTGAACTTCTTAACGGCACGCTTATCTGCCATAGCAAACCTGGGAAAGGTTCAAAGTTTATCTTCACTATTCCGGTTAAGTTTATACAAACAGAACTGACAGATAAAGTTATTCCGTTTTCCGAGTATGTCCCCGGTATCTTTTCAAAGTCAATCCTGGTAATAGATAATGATAATGAGTGCCTGAATATTGTAAAACAATATTTTACTCTCAAAGGCTATAAGGTTGACAGAGTTACAGGTGCAAGCATGGCAATGACGGCAGCCGAAGAAAGTTTTCCAATTGCCATTGTTATAAATACAAGATTTGAAGAAAACTCAGCCTGGGATATTTTGACTGAATTAAAGAAGTCGGAACTGGTAAAGGATATTCCTGTTATCATGATGGCACTTCTGGAAGAACTTAATATAGGTTACGGACTTAATGTTTATGACTTTCTGTTGATGCCCTTTGAGGAAAAGTCTGTTATCAGTTCATTTAATAAGCTGGAACGCCTTGCGCAAAAGCAGATTCGAAATATTGTTTATTTAGGCGCGGATGAAATAGCATTTTTAGACATTAAAGAAAAGCTTAACCGCATTGGCTATAAGGCTGAGTTCATTGATAATGCTTCTTCCGCACTGCGCCTGGTTTCAAAGCTTCAGCCGGATATTATCCTGATTGATTCACTAGCGAATGAAGATGGAGGTATGTATCTGGTCAGTAAACTAGCAAATTCAATTGATACCATGGATATTCCGGTCATGCTCTGCATTAATCAGGAGCTTTCGGCTAATGACAAGGCAACGCTTAATAGTGCTGTCGAGAAAATGGCAATGCTTTCAAAAGGTAATCCGCGCGATATTCTGCGCCTGATAAGAGACAAAGTTTATTTTGAAGAGGGGTTAACCGGTAAGGATGTACAGGAAATTTTTATGGATTCTTCCACAGATAAAAATGCCGGGACAAGAAGCGACACACCTGAGAAACATAAGGTTCTTATTGTTGATGATGATACCGATACGCTTTTTACAGTCGGAGAAATTGTGCGCAGGACCGGTTGTGAAACTGTCTTTGGACATAATGGTTTAGAGTGCCTCTCAGCGCTTCAGCAATATACACCTGACCTGATACTACTCGATATTATGATGCCTCTGATGGATGGTTTCGAGACTATCAAAAGAATAAGAGCCGATAAGAATATTTCCCATATTCCGGTTTTTGCCCTTTCGGCTCTCGCAATGATTGAGGAAAAAGAAATTGTAATCAAAAACGGCTTTGATGATTTTATCCCAAAACCTGTAAATCCGAGTCTCTTAGCCTTTAAAATAGAAAAAATATTACTTAACAAATCAGCAAAAGTTTAATCATGGCAAAAAAGATACTTGTTATTGATGATCATCCTGATAGTGTATTCCTGATGCAGGAAAGACTTCAGCGCGAAGGCTATGAAGTCATAACCGCCTATGACGGGCAGAGTGGTCTTGAGCGCGCTTTTAACGAAATTCCCGATATTATACTTCTCGATGTTATGATGCCCGGCATGAGCGGACTAGAGGTTTGCCGTATACTTGTAAGCACTCCTACTACAAAGGGGATCCCCGTCATATTTGTAACAGCCAGGACAGAGGCTGAAAGCACAAGGGAAGGGCTGCAGGCCGGAGCGTTTGATTATATCAGGAAACCAGTCAATAAAGTTGATCTCCTTGCAAGAATAACTTCAGCCCTTAAACTGAAGGAATCTACAAAGCTTCTTCTGGAGCTTGAAAAAATAGACACATTTGCCGCTACAGTTGTTACGGCAAACCATGAAATCAAACAGCCTCTGACTTTAATAAACCTTTCCACAGCATCAATAAGAAGAGAAATCAACAAAGAAGTAATTTCCCGCGAAGCTGTTTTGAAGAAGATTGGATTTATTGAAACTGCTATAAAAGAAATCAATGTAGTCCTGGAAAAATTTAAGGCAATTAAAAGCCCGAACTTCTCACAATACATAAACAATATTAAGATGGTAGATCTCGACACTCCATCGGATGACAAGCAGTAGATCAAACAGGCCGGTCTGTTCTAAAAATACAGACGTGATCCAACAAAATTTCTTAGCGAATCTATAACACGGGGACTAATTTTATCTGACTTTTCTTAATTCGGAGAGAATAACAGCCGCGGCACTGGCTACATTTAGCGATTCAGCCCTCCCATACTTTGGAATAGTAATGGTTTTATCTGTCAGCCTTAATATCTCCGGCGATGGACCATTTGCTTCATTACAAAAAACAATTACAGCCGGACCGCCAGGGTTGAACTGATATATGTTATCTCCTTCCGTATCTGCAACCAATATTCTGTAATCCCGCTTGTGCAGTTCTTCAAGCTCCCTTACAATATTAGCAGATTGCTTTGCAAGTATGTGAAACAGAGAACCCATACTTGAGCGGACAAGCTTTGGGTTAAATAAATCGACTGTGTTCTCACTTGCCAGTACCTCTGTAATGCCAAACCAGTTACAGGTTCTTAGAATTGTTCCGGCATTACCAGGGTCAGAAATATCGTTGAGGGCAACTATAAGATTTCCATTACCAAAAACCTGCTCTGTCCAGTCTGGTATTTCAAAGACGGCGGCGATACCCTGGGGAGTTTTAGTATCGCAAAGCCTCTCAAAATCATGTCCGGGCAGAATTTCTAATCCTTTATTGAGATATTTTGCGATAAATTCAGGATTACTATTCGCGAAATTTACAGAAGAGAAAAGAGCTGCTAAAGTGAACGAACTATTTAGTCCCTCTTCAACCAAACGCTTCCCTTCCACGATAAATTTATTTTCTTCCTTTCTGCCTTTCTTTTTTAATAAAGAAGAATATTTCAGCAGTTCATTTTTTGTAATCATTTATATCGGGAACAATATTTAATAAATAAAACACACAGGCTGACGTAAAGCTCAACAGCAATATGTCATTTATTAAGAAAAATGGGGTATTTGTTAATACTATTTACTGCCATAATAAATTTATAGCCGTTACATATCCTAATTTTAATAACGAGGTTTTCATGCCCTTAAAAAAAACGAAGAATAAAATGATTGCCGGTGTCTGTGGCGGTATTGCCGAATGGCTGGGCTTTGACCCTGTCATGATTCGCATAGCCTATGTGTTAATTTCAATATTCAGCGCTGGCTTCCCAGGGGTCTTAGTTTATATCATTCTCTGGATTGTAATGCCTGCAGCCGATACGGATATATAACTGCAGGATTGAAAATAATCTCGTATCCAGCATAAAAAAGACGCGCCTTGAACATGCCAGACTTAGCATCGTTATAGATTATCGCCTTCTAAATTTCACGAAAGCGATAAAATGGGATTCATTACTTATAATTATGAGAAGCCATGCGGAAACAGATAGTATGTCGGGGGAGCTATTTTCCTTCAAACAAAAGCTTTTCGATTAACTCTGATGCGTTCTGCACATACTTCGGGCATGTAACTTTATTAATACTGTCAGCCAGTACTACTTCCCGTTCTTCAGGTTTAGTCATATCGTAGCCAAGCAGATCGCTACATTTAAGCGAACCGTACTGTTTCCTGAACTCTTCTATGAACTTATGTGTAAGGGAGTAAGTCTTTTCTTTTGCCGCCAGATCGTCAAGACTATACTTGCCGTACTTTAATCCAATCAGCATTAAGGCACCTGTAACAGCTCCGCAGGTTTCACCGCTGTAAGCCATCCCTGCTCCAAATGGACATGCAACTTTTAATGCTGTCTGACTATCGAGACCAAGTTTTTCTGAGTAAGTTGAAAAGACTGACTGGGAACAGTTGAATCCCGACATAAATTTTTCTACTGCATCTTCCGATTTGTCCATATTATTAATTTCCTCTTATTATATAATCTTACAAAACAACTATATACCAAATTGTCTAAGGTGATGATCCATGTGAAGATATATCAGTCGTCCCCACTGCCATTTTGTCAGTTTTCCAAAGGCAGGATGCGGATAAAGCACAACTTTGTTCTCCTCTGAGGCGAATCTGTCCATCATCTGAAATAATTGTGCAACATCTCTGGCGAATTCAGTCGGTTTTGTTCCCTGCTTATCCTGATCAATTTCGGGCACAGTCTTAATCTTCCCCTTTGGAGCTTTGACTATTGTAAGAACAAGCCATTTGAGTAGTGTACGGTAAATAACTGTGCCCACAGGTTTGGTTTTTATTTTGCCATCGGTCATTCTCAGTTGATCGGTCATGTGGCATACGGTCTGGGAAACGGTCATACTTCCCCAGAGCCTTTCGCTTCCGGCTGTCAGCTTATTAATTCTTTCAGTAAGCGCGACCCGGTCTTTAGTATCATAAAAATTTTTCATAAACTGCTCTCTAAAATATTTCAGTATGTAAGATAAATAAACCGGCTATAGTATTTGTCAATGCAAAAAAAAAGCGGAGCATAAAAATACGTTCCGCCTTTTTTGAGAAAAGATTTTACAACCGACAGATTATTCTTTCGTAATTTTTGTATTTTCAATCATGACAGGATAAGAATAGCCCGCACCGAAGTCAATATCGACAGCTACCTTACCTTCAACCGTAATAACTTCGCCTACGTTCGTGCTTTCCTTGCTTGTTACCATCAGGTCATAGTTGCCTGCATCGTTTGTTCCATCCTGAATATGTATCCAGTTGCGGTCCATAATGCCCGGGTTATACTTTGTTACCTTGCCTCTGACTTTAACTATTTTACCGTTAAGTGCGGCTTTCTCCTTAAATATCTGAGCTACGGTTTTTCCTCCTTTGGCAGATTCAACTGCCACCTGTTCAGGGACTGATTTAACCTGCGGATGAGCCGGCATAGCTCCGCCCGTTGTCGCCTGTCCGTTGCCTTCCTGTCCTCCCCTTACGCAGTCTTCAACAAAAAGTATCGATTCAAATGTACGTTTTAAGGTTTCGCTTTTGAAATTCTTCATTTCCATCGCACGCGAAAAGCTTATGGTTTCACCTTCCTCAATGACCAGTTGGGGTACGGCAATCCAGTAATATGAGCTGTTTTCATTTACCAGCATGTATGTGTAATTCGTAGCATTCATTTTATCAATAACCTTTGCCGTATGAACGGTGCCTGTCATTGCCGGAGCGTTGCCAGGTTTGTGTCCGTTTTTTCTGCATGCCGAAAAGCTGAAAACAGCAAGAACCAGTAGTACATATAAAGAGCGTTTCATCTATCTATCTCCAATAATTTAGTTAAATAATTTTGTTTGCTAAAATACAAAAAAGTTAATTAAAACTTCCAGTAATATGAATATTCATAAAGAGAAATAAGAAATATCAACTCAGCAGTTGCTGAAAATTAAATATTCTCAAACCGGGTCAATATGCACAAAAGCCTTCTGCACGTTCGGCAAATCCTCTATAGCGTATTCAACACCTTTGCCAATATCGTGAGATTCTTTGGTTGTTGCCAGTTTATTTACTTCAATGTGTATCTCGATATGAAATTTATCCCCTACATAATGTGAACGCAGGTCGTTTAAACCTTCTACTCCCTTTACTTTCAAAGCGCGGGTTGTAATTTCCATGATAAGATTTTCATCTGCCGCGCGTCCCATCAGGTAATCAATATTTTCTTTCCCTATTTCATAGCCCGAACGAAGGATAAAGAAGGCAACTACAAGCCCCCCTACTCCATCGATTCTCGGATAACCTGCCTGAACACCGATGATGCCTATCAGCGCAATCGATGAGGCAAGCACATCATTTATGCTGTCAACCGACTGCGCCCTTATAGCCGGACTGTTAAATTTTTTACCAATGTGAATCTGGTAACGGTTTAAAAGTATCTTTGAGACTATGGTAATGCCAAGAACTATATAAACATATTTATTTATGCTGACATCGGCCGGACTGATAATTCTTTTTATAGACTCCTGAATGATATCCAGTCCGAGCACACCGGCAAATACAGCAACAATAAAGGTAGCAATAGGCTGGGCAGCCGTATGTCCGAACTGATGATCATTATCAGGCTTTTGAGATGATATCCTTACGCTGTACTTGATAGCAATCGATGAGATTATGTCTGTCGAGGAGTTTACAGCCTCAGAAATCATTGTGATGGAATTAGAGATTATGCCCACAGTTAGTTTTATGACAAACAAAAATACATTTGTCCAAAGCGCAAGCGTTGTAGCTTTTTTAAGATGGTCTGACATATCCGGCTTAATCTCCTTAACTTTTACCAAATTATTATAAAATTGCGAATGATTGTACAGACGCATTGCTGTACGGAATGAAATATATTACATATCATGTATTTTATACAAAAGCGCTTTTACTTATCAGGACTTTTCAGCCCATACTTCTGCAATAGTTACAATATTCCTGACGGACATTTCCATATCCTGTACGGCTACCCATTCCAGCCGGCTGTGGAAGCTGTGTTCGCCTGCAAATATATTTGGCGTTGGCAGTCCCATGTACGAAAGTCTTGAACCGTCCGTACCTCCTCTGATTGGCGAAAGTATCGGCTGTATGCCAAGTCGACCTAAAGCTTCAATGGCATATTCGGCAACCTGCGGATAGTTCTCCAGCACGTATTTCATATTGCGGTACTGTTCGATAATTTCATAATCCATTCTGGAACCAGGGAATGCCTCCACCGCTTTTTCAGCCAGTTCTTTTAGGAGTATCTCATATTCTTCCAGCTTTTCGGTTACAAAATCGCGCGCGATAAACCTGACGACAACAAGTTCTTCATTTCCGTTAACCGATGTAACATGAATAAATCCCTCGCGCTTCTCTGTAGTCTCGGGTGAAAGGTGGTCTTTCGGAAGACTGTCAATAAAGTAAGAGGCAACCTTTATTGCGTTAACCATTTTATCCTTTGCATATCCCGGGTGTATGTTCCTGCCTATAAATTTAACGACAACCGCATCGGCGCTGAATGTTTCTATTTCAACTTCGCCCCTCGATGAACCATCTACAGTATAGGCATACTTCGCTCCGAATTTTTCAACATCAAACTTCTCTGTGCCGCGGCCTACTTCCTCATCGGGAGTAAAGCAGACTTTTATAGTTCCATGTTTTACTTCAGAATGCCGGATCATATAATTCATAGCATCGATTATCTCAGCTACACCAGCCTTGTTATCGGCGCCAAGCAGGGTTGTTCCATCCGTTGTTATTATGTCAAAGCCTGCCATGTTCTTCAGGTCAGGGTTTTTTTCTGCTTCAATTACCTGAGTTTTATCATTAGGCAGAACAATATCGCCCCCCTGATAGTTTTTATGTATAATGGGATTTACATTTAGTCCAGTTACAGCCGGAGAAGTATCAACGTGAGCGATAAAACCTATGACCGGCACATCCTTATCGACATTTGACGGCAACGTGGCAATAACGTAGCCATATTCATCGAGATGCGCGTCTTCCAGACCAACCGCCTTCAGCTCTTTTACCAGAACTTTCAAAAATATCAGTTGCTTTGCCGAGCTTGGGAATGTATTTGAATCCTCATCAGACTGCGTATCATACTTAACATAATTAAGAAATCTATCCGCACATGTAAATCTGTAGTCAGGATCGAACATATAAAAGCCTTTTCTTATTAGTGATTAATAACTAAACTGAGCGGACAAAAACCTTTTGCGCATTTAACGCGCTAAGTATTAAACAACAAAAATAAACAACCCAAAATGTAAAACAAAGATGCGAAAAACAGATGTAAACACCAACTACAAATTAACAAAATTGAAATAACAGCCAATAAAATTTCAAAGGAGTCTGATAATAAAGCAGGAGCATCTCCTTAATCGTAATCCATCGGACATTTCTAATTCTAAACAGTAAAAATCATGGTTTCAAAGCAGGGATGATAGTCCGGGGGATTAAACTGGTTTTTACGCTGTTAACTGAGAGCCTTATAGATTCTGAATATACTTCCCCGGTAAAATCTTTGGCAGATATGTAATAATGTCAGGGTATTTCTGCCATATTGTTAGGATGATATTGTTGTTATCAATGATTTCCTGTTACATCCGGGTAATATGTTTATAGAATTACTACGCTGAAGTTTGTATGTTACAGTCCTGTTTTATGAAATTTGAGAAGATATTTTTATGCCTGTTAAAGCCGGTAAACATTTTACGATACCAATATTTATCCCGGGACTTGCCTGTCCGTTTCAATGTGTTTTTTGCAATCAGAAGGAAATCTCAGGACATCTTAAAATCCCTGAGCCTGATGAAATAACCGGTCTGATTGAAAGGTATCTTCATACAATTGATAATAAAAAGAGTGCGGTTGAGATAGGTTTCTTTGGTGGGAATTTTACGGGTGTAAGCGTTTCGGAACAGGAAAAGCTTCTTAAAATCGCTAATGTATATATCGATAAAGGACTCGTCAGCTCAATCAGAATTTCTACGCGCCCGGATTATATTAGCCCGGAGATACTCCGGTTTCTGAAGTCGTATAATGTCGGGACAATCGAGCTTGGTGCGCAGTCGCTCGATGATGATGTACTAAGGCTTAGCGGGCGCGGTCATAAGGCTTTGGATGTTGTGAAAGCATCTGAGATGATAACTTCTCCCGGCTTTTCGCTTGGGTTGCAGATGATGACAGGTCTGCCTGGTGATACGCTGGAGAAGTCGATTTATACGGCGCGCAAAATTATCTCGCTTGGAGCCGATAATACGAGGATATATCCTGCGCTGGTAATTAAAAATACAAAGCTTGAAGAGATGTATCTGTCGGGGAAATATAAGCCGCTTAATCTTGACGAAGCCGTACTCTGGTCAAAGGAGTTATTTAAAATATTTGAGGAAGGCAGGGTAAATATTATACGTGCAGGGCTGCATCCGTCCGAAGGACTTCTTAGCGGAGAATCGCTTGTGGCGGGGCCGTTCCATGTATCGTTCCGCGAACTGGTCTTATCGGAATTATGGAAGGAGACTTTTGCTCAGTTAGGGGAAGCTTCAGAGGGTAGTATTACGATACATGTGCCGGAGAAGGAATATAATTATGCTGTCGGCTATAACGGGGAAAATAAAAAGCTACTCAGAAAAAATTACAGGGATGTTCGTTTCATAAAGGACAGCTCTCTGACAGGCAGGCAGTTTCGTGCTTATTTTAATTGATAAAAAGATTCCGGGAAAGGCAAAGCTAAGTTTGTCCCGCACCGGTGAAATAATTGAGCTTGAAACTGCGGGTATTACCTACAATGCTATTTCGGGGCACCCGGATATATTCTTTTTTCAGAGCATCTCCGGTTTAATTATGGCGCCCGGACTGCCGGAGAAATATTTTGAATTTCTTGATAAAAAAGGAATACGTTTTATTAAAGGTAGCTCCGCCGTTGGAGCGAAGTATCCTGAGAGTGCCGCTTATAATGCCGTAAGAAATGAAAATTATCTAATTCATAACCTTTCAGCCACAAATTCCTCTATACTTGAAGATTCCGTAAGTCTGGAAAAGATAAACGTCCGGCAGGGTTACTGTCGGTGCAATCTTATCGCGTTGAAGGAGGATCACTTTATTACATCGGATGAGGCGATTGACAGAGAGCTTAGGTCGCGCGAATTAAAGTCTTTATATATTTCACCAGGAGAAATAATTCTGCCGGGTTTTCCGCATGGTTTTTTAGGCGGTGCGTGCGGAGTATTTGAGAATAAATTCTTCCTTATCGGGAGCCTCAATTCATTAAGCAACGGAGAAGAGTTGCACAGATATCTTGAATCATTGGATTATACAATTATAGAATTATATAATGGGCAGGTTTTTGACGGGGGAAGTATTTTGTTTATCGCTGAATAAAGTGCAGAAGGCAGGGTTCAAAGGAAAAAGGGCTAAACAGGAACATTTCTCTGGTTTGATTCAATTATAATAACTAATTTTGTAAACTTATAAAGATAAAGCCTAAAAAATATTAATAAAAACATTGGAGCATTTCATGTTAAAAAAGATAATTGTTCTTTCTTCGATTTTTACAATCGGTTTGTTGATTGCGGGTTGTGGCAAAGGTAAAACGGCTATAACTATGGCGGGTTCGACTGCTTTTCAGCCTTTTGCTGAAAAACTTGCCGAACAGTATATGAGTACGCATAACAACGTTTCAATAACAGTACAGGGTGGCGGTTCGGCTGTTGGTATTCAGTCGGCTAATTCAGGTGCGGCACAAATTGGCATGGCTGATCTGGTTATATTGCCGGATGAAGCAAAGGCACTTACGTCTGTTGCGGTTGCCAAGGACGGTATTGCTGTTGTGGTTAATCCCAAAAACAGCGTAATGAGCCTGACAACCGATCAGGTACGCGACATATTCAACGGCAGGATTACAAACTGGAAGGAAGTCGGCGGTACTGACGCTGCAATTACTGTTGTCTCACGTGAAGCCGGCTCCGGCACAAGGTCGTCATTCGAACAGATAGTAAAGGGAATTGTACTGAAGAAAGAAGCTCTCATTCAGGATTCTAACGGAACAATCAGGGAGACTGTAGCTAACGATGTTAACTCGGTCGGTTACCTTTCACACGGACTTATTAACGAAAAGATAACTGCGCTCAGCCTCGATGGTCAGGCATGTACATCTGAATCAATTATTGCGGGTGACTATAAGATTGTAAGACCGATATACCTGCTGGTAAAAGGTGATGCGCCGGGCGAAGTAGGGAATTTTATTGATTATATTCTTTCGCCTGAAGGCCAGCAGACAATTAAGGCAAACCATTTATTGCCTGTTAAATAACATAAATTTTTACTGACTGGAAAAATTAGATGAAATTGATTGGTGAGAAGGGAGTGCAGCGCGCACTTATGTTCACGGCGTTTTCAGCTATATCGGCATTGCTGCTTATAGCTCTTTTTATTTTAAGCGAAGGTCTCCCTTTTATTTTCAGGTATGGCATAAAGGATTTTCTTTTCTCAAATGACTGGGTCCCTCAGCAGGGCAGGTTCGGTATATTTCCGATGATTGCTGCCTCGCTATGGGTTACATTCGGAGCGATGGTTGTGGGTGCTCCGCTTGGAGTGGCAGTCGCGCTTTTCCTGAGTGAGTACGCACCCAGGCCAGTTATGAGAGTTATTAAACCCACGATAGAGTTGCTTGCAGCTATTCCATCGGTTGTTTATGGTTTTATCGGCGTAATGGTACTGGCTCCGTTAATCAGAGAGTTCTTAGGCGGGCCTGGTTTATCACTTCTGGGAGGCTCGATTATTCTCGGTATTATGATACTTCCTACTGTAATCAGTATTTCTATTGATTCTATTCTTACTGTACCTCAGTCATACCGGGAAGGTTCGCTTGCCCTGGGTGCTACGACATGGCAGACAATTTATATGGTTACTATCAAAGCTTCCAAATCGGGCATTATTGCAAGTATAATTTTGGGACTTGGCAGAGCTGTAGGTGAGACGATGGCTGTAATAATGGTTGCGGGTAACTCGGTTAATATTCCCCATTCGCCTCTTGATTCGGTCAGAACGCTTACTGCCAATATCGCCCTTGAGATGAGTTACGCTACGGGTATGCACCGTCAGGCACTCTTTGCAACGGGCGTTGTGCTTTTAGTCGGCATTATCATACTTAACTCTATCGCAAGCGTTGCATTAAGGAAAAGGATGGTTAAAAAATGAGAATCCATCCAAGGCACATACAAAAAGTCGCAGTCGTCATGCTTGGCGGAGCTGCGTTGTTTACGCTTCTGATACTTATTTTTATTATTGGTTTTATACTGGAAAAAGGTCTGCCGGTAATAAGCCTCAGATTTCTGACGGGGAAGCCTGAAGACCTTGGGCGTTCGGGAGGTATATTTCCTACTATAATCGGGACAATACTTTTACCTCTGCTTGCAATTATAATTGCTACTCCGCTTGGTATTTTTACATCGGTCTATCTTTCCGAATACACCAAAGAGACAAAACTGACAAAGGTTATACGCTTTGGCACAGACTGTCTGGCAGGTATTCCATCAATTATTTTTGGTTTGTTTGGTTATATATTCTTTGTTGTAACACTTGGCTTGGGCTGGTCGATACTTTCAGGCGGACTTACGCTTGCGGTTATGATACTGCCTACGATTATCCGCACATCGGAGGAAGCGATTCGTTCGGTACCAAAATCTTACCGCGAAGTAAGCTTCTCGCTTGGTGCCACAAGCTGGCAGACAGTTAAAAGAGTAATACTGCCGAACGCATTGCCCGGAATAGTTACCGGAGTTATGTTAAGCATTGGACGATCGATCGGAGAAACAGCGGCGGTTATTTTTACAGCAGGCTCATCGCTTAGACTGCCTGAGAGTATTCTTGACTCCACGCGTACAATGGCTGTGCATTTCTATATTCTTGCACGCGAAGGTATCTCCCAGGAGAATGCTTACGGTACTGCTGCTACGCTGATAATCGCCGTGTTGTTTATAAATCTTTCAGCTTACTGGATGATGAGCCGTTTCATCGCCAAAAGAAGTTAAATTAAACTGGTTATTGAATGAATGATAAATTTAACATAAAAAATCTTAGCTTTTATTTTGGCAAAAAGAAATGTCTGAGCAATATTAACTTTGATATTGTCGCAAATGAGATACTCGGCATAATTGGTCCTTCCGGCTCGGGTAAGACGACATTTTTAAGAGCGTTAAACCGAATGAACGACCTTGATATAATGCCCCGCGTTGAGGGACGCATTTTAATGGATGGCAATGATATTTATGCTACCGGATATGATGTTGTTTCGTTAAGAAAGAAAGTCGGGATGGTCTTTGCTATGCCGGTGCCACTTCCCATGAGTATTTATGAAAATGTTGTTTATGGACCGAGGCTTTCAGGCATTTCTGATAAAAACCGTTTGGACGAACTTGTCGAAAAGTCGCTGACATCGGCGTATATTTGGGAAGAAGTAAAAGACAGGCTTAAGACTTCCGGTATGAGGCTTTCGGGCGGACAGCAGCAACGCTTATGCCTTGCGAGAGCACTTGCAATGGAACCTGATGTGATTTTGCTCGATGAACCATGCTCCGGACTCGATCCGATTTCTACTTCAAAGATTGAGGATGCACTTACGATACTTAAAAAAGATTATACGATTATTCTCGTAACCAACAATACAAAACAGGCAGCCAGAGTAGCAGACCGCACAGCCTTTTTTCTGATGGGCGGACTTGTTGAATTTGGCGATACAAAGAAAATATTTACGGCTCCGGATCAAAAAGAAACTAATGATTATATAACCGGAAGATTCGGGTAGAAATGGAACACATAACAGCAACAAAAAATAAAATTGATGTCAAAGATCTGAATTTGTATTACACAAAATTTCACGCCTTGAAAAATATTGACATACCGGTTCAGTCAAATATGATTACTGCGCTCATCGGTCCTTCGGGTTGTGGCAAGTCCACGCTTTTACGCTCGCTAAACCGTATGAATGATCTGATCCACGGAGTAAAGATTACCGGTGAAGCTCTGCTCGATGGTGTTAATATTTATAGTCAGGATATGGAAGTTACCGAACTGCGCAAGAGAGTAGGTATGGTTTTTCAGCGCCCAAATCCGTTTCCCCTTTCGATTTATGAAAATGTAATCTATGGACTTAAAGTCGCAGGCATGAGCGGTAAAAGCAGGTTATCTGAAATCGCGGAAAAAAGTCTTAAAGCCGCATGGCTATGGGACCAGGTAAAAGACAGACTTAATTATCAGGCAACTGACCTCCCATTAGATCAGCAACAACGGCTCTGCGTAGCAAGACTTTTAGCTGTTGAACCAGAAGTGATTTTGATGGATGAACCTTGCTCCGCCCTTGACCCGATTGCAACACAGAAAATCGAAGAGCTGATGATAGAGCTTAAGAAAGATTACACGATTGTAATAGTAACCCATAATATGCAACAGGCAGCAAGAATCTCAGATTATACAGGCTATATGCTTCTTGGTGATATGATCGAATTTAATTTAACAAATCAGATATTTACCAGACCATCTAAAAAGCTGACTGAAGATTACATATCGGGCAAGTATGGTTAAAAATCCTGCATGAGAATGCATGATATGATGATGTTTCACTCCCCCGCTCCATTGTCAGGCTTTCTATCCTTTTTTTTGTGGGCTATAATTTCGGCATTTACGTAGAAGATTAAATCCTCGGCTATATTTGTTGCATGGTCGGCTAAACGTTCAAGATGGCGTGTTAGTACGATAAGATGCGCACAGGTTTCGATAACTGAACTATCCGACTGCATTTTAGCCACCAGGAATTTAAAGATATCTTTGTTCATCTTATCAACTATCTCGTCTGTTCCCATTACCTTTTCAGCCAGTTGGGCGCTATTGTTTACAAAGCAGTCTATAGCATCTTTGACCATCGTCTGCGCATATTTTCCCATTTCAAGAATCTTTGACTCAATTATAAGTTCATGATTAGCCGTGGTCTTTTTGACTCTCTGTGCAACATTAACCGCTATATCGCCACAACGTTCAAGCTGGTTGCTTATCATAAGAACTGACATAATAAACCTCAGGTCGGTTGCTACGGGCTGGAAGAGCGCCAGTATATTTTCACACTGTGTCTTAATCAGATTGTCATAGAGGTCAACTTCGAGTTCTTTTCCCTTAATGCCTTTTGTCAGTTCCTTATTGCCTGTTTCAAGAGCCGTTATGGCAATGCCTACCTGTTCATCAACAAGCGATGCCATTTTAATCAGATTTTCTTTCAGGCTGACGGTTTCTTTAGTAAAGTGTTCTTTCATGATAGTCCTTTTAAATCAAATTTTGTAAGAATAATTTATAACACATAGTTCAGGTCTGCATAAACTCATATATGCAACAAAATTTGATTCAAATCTAACAAAAAAATAAAAGATAATCTATTGAATTTATATTTATTCACAGGTGAAAAAAGGTATTCAGCGAAAAACAAATAACGACAGACATTATATGAACTGCAAAATGCTTTTGATGTCACATTTACCGTATGGAAAAATGAACCTTATAATGACAAGATGTAAATAAAAAAGGGTACCTTAATGGGTACCCCTTTTTCTTTGGAAAGATGTACAGAGTTTTAGTAGCGGTAATATTCAGGTTTGTATGGGCCTTCTACCGTTACTCCGATATATTTAGCCTGTTCGGTGCTTAATGTATCAAGTTCAACGCCTATCTGTCCGAGGTGAAGTCTTGCGACTTTTTCATCGAGATACTTAGGCAGTGTATAAACCTTATTTTCATAAGCCTTTGAGTTAGACCATAGTTCAAGCTGGGCTAATACCTGGTTTGTAAATGAATTTGACATTACAAATGAAGGATGCCCCGTAGCACAACCAAGGTTGACCAGTCTGCCTTCAGCCAGTACGATGATATCTTTCCCTTCAATGTTGTATTTATCGACCTGAGGCTTAATGGTGTCTTTCGTATTGCCGTAGTTCTTGTTTAACCATGCCATATCGATTTCGGTATCGAAGTGTCCGATATTGCAGACAACAGTTTTATCTTTCATTAACCTGAAGTGTTCTTCGGTAACAATGTTCATGTTGCCTGTAGCTGTAACAACAATATTGGCTCTTGGGACTGCGTTCGCCATTTTCTTTACTTCATATCCATCCATGGCAGCCTGAAGGGCGCATATCGGATCGATTTCGGTAACGATAACTCTTACTCCGGCACTTCTTAAGGACTGTGCCGAGCCTTTGCCAACATCGCCGTAACCTGCGACAACGGCTACTTTGCCGGCCATCATAAGATCGGTGGCACGCCTGATAGCGTCAACCAAAGATTCACGGCAACCGTACTTGTTATCAAACTTTGACTTTGTTACCGAGTCATTGACGTTGAAAGCGGGCACAGGCAACGTACCGTTTGCAACTCTTTCGTAAAGACGGTGAACGCCAGTAGTTGTTTCTTCCGAAAGACCTCTGATATCTTTAACAAGTTCAGGGAATTTATCGAGAACCATGTTGGTCAAATCGCCACCGTCATCCAGAATCATGTTAAGCGGTTTTTTATCTTCGCCGAAGAACAATGTCTGCTCAATGCACCAGTCAAATTCCTCAGCGTTCATACCTTTCCAGGCGTAAACAGGAATTCCTGCTACTGCAATTGCTGCTGCTGCATGATCCTGAGTGGAGAAAATATTACATGAAGACCATGTAACTTCTGCGCCGAGTTCAACCAGCGTTTCAATTAAGACTGCGGTCTGAATTGTCATGTGTAAACATCCTGCGATTCGCGCACCTCTAAGCGGTTTTGAAGGACCATATTCCTGTCTTAAGGACATAAGCCCGGGCATTTCAGCCTCGGCCAGTTCGATTTCTTTTCTGCCCCACGCTGCCAGCGAAATATCCTTTACTTTATATTTCGGTGCCAGGTATGTCTCTTTTTCTGTTATCTGACTCATTTATTATTTCCTTTTGCATATTTTTCAAATGTAGAAACCAGATCAAGATTTTCCCATGTAAAATCCTCATCGTTGCGTCCAAAATGGCCATAAGCGGAAGTCTTCTGATAGATAGGTCTTCTCAGCTTAAGGCGTTCGATGATTCCCTTAGGTGTAAGGTCAACTTCTTTCTGAATCATTTCAGCTATTTCCTTATCGCTGATAACACCGGTGCCTTTTGTATCGACAAAAATTGAAACGGGCTGAGCCACACCGATAGCGTATGCAACCTGAACAAGACATTCTTTAGCAAGCTTAGCTCCGACAACATTCTTCGCGATGTGGCGCGCCGCGTATGTAGCACTTCTGTCAACCTTGGAAGGATCTTTTCCCGAAAAAGCTCCGCCACCGTGAGGTGCCCATCCGCCGTATGTATCAACAATTATCTTTCTGCCGGTAAGACCGCTGTCGCCATGAGGACCGCCGATTTCAAAACGTCCTGTCGGATTAACGAAAATCTTAGTATTCTCATCTAAGAACTTAGCAGGGATAACCTGGTTAATTACATATTCGATAACGTCCGCTTTAATCTGTTCCTGCCTGGCATCGCCGTCATGCTGGGTAGAGATAACGACCGCATCGACTCTGAGCGGGGTATTGTTGTCATCATATTCAATAGTAACCTGGCTTTTAGCATCAGGTCTTAAATAAGGCATAAGACCATTCTTATTTTTTCTGATTTCAGTAAGCTTAAGCATGAGCTTATGAGCAAATACGATAGGCATAGGCATAAGCTCTTCGGTCTGGTCGCAGGCATAACCGAACATGATGCCCTGGTCACCCGCGCCACCTGTGTCAACACCCATAGCGATATCAGGAGACTGCGAATGAATAGCGTTAAGAACAGAGCATGACTCTGAATCAAATTTATAATCCGCACTTGTATAACCTATTTTTTGAACTGTTTTCCTAGCAACGTCCTGAATATCAATATAAGCCGTTGTAGTAATTTCGCCGCCGACTAATACAAGACCAGTAGTTACAAAAGTTTCGCAAGCCACTCTGGCGTTGGGATCCTGTGCATAAATAGCGTCTAAAACACCGTCAGAAATAGCGTCAGCTACTTTGTCGGGATGCCCTTCTGAAACTGATTCAGATGTAAAAAAATATGACATTTTTCTTTCCTATCCTTATTTTATTTATAAAAAAATGATTAATAAAAAACAATTTCCGAGGAATCTCCGGCGTTTAACTTCTGGAAATTCCCTTTAATAATTGCCGAATTACCGACAAGCGAATTATCAAGCAAAGCATTCTCAACATTAGCCCCATCTCCGATTATTGAATTTCTGATGATTGAATCTTTAATGATGCAGCCTTCGGAAATTGTCGTATAAGGGCCGATAACAGAATTTTTGACTACAGCACCCGGAGCAATAAAGACAGGGTGATTTATCACAACGGACTTAAGTTCGATGCGGGTCGCTTCCCGTTCAAGAATGAACCGGTTAGTTGAAAGAAGAGTCTCGGGTTTTCCGCAGTCGTACCATCCGTCAACGGGGAAAGTCGTAATTTCCTCGCCCATATCGATCATAATCTGCAGGGCATCGGTAAGCTGAAGTTCGCCTTTGGTTCTTATATCTTTTTCGACCAGTTCGTTTAAGCTCCTGATGAGTATATCGCTGTCGGAAATATAATAAAGTCCGACAAGAGCAAGCTTAGATATCGGTATTTTTGGTTTTTCAACCAGAGTAACTATCTTGCCGTTTTCGCATACAGCCACGCCGAAACGGCCGGGGTCTTCAACGGTCTTTACTCCAAGCGATGCGCATTTATTCTTAAAAACGTCTTTGAGATTAACATCAAAGATCGTATCTCCGAGTATAATAAAAATCTCTTTGTCATCGATAGTCGGAATAGCCGTGTAAATAGCATGTCCGAGACCGAGTATTTCTTTCTGTTTAATAAAGTCAGCCTGAAGTTCAGGATAGACATCAGAGATATAATCCCTGACCATTTCACCCAGATGACCAATAATAAAAGTTGCCTTGTGAATATCTTCGCTTAATAGTTTCTCAACTATATGACCAATAATTGGTTTGCCCCCAACGTTCAGGAGCACCTTTGGTATTGAATAAGTGTGAGGTTTCAGCCGGCTGCCGAAGCCTGCTACAGGTATAATTGCCCTCATCCTAATCCTCTTTTTTCTAAAAATTAAATGTAAAGCTAACTAAACGGGTTGTGAATATCAAGCAAAAGCAACTATGGGATGTACGACAAATTGTCCTCTTGGCTGTTACTCCCTGATAACGAATCGGAACGGAAATATGTCAGCGATGGAAACCGCCCGTCTAAGAACAGAAATAAAAAATAATAAAGCAAAGATGGGGATAACATGGGTGTACGGCAAATCTCCTTCAACAAAAGAAGAATAATACAGAACGGAAAAGCAGAAAATAATATTTTATTGTGCCTGAAAGGAAATTTATCGGGCGCAATTATTTCTATACAAAGTATTTTTCTTAGTACACAAGCAGTTTCTGCCTGCGCATAAGCAGTTTCTGCCTGCACACAAGCAGTTTCTGCCTGTGCATAAGCAGTTTCTGCCTGCGCACAAGCAGTTTCTGCCTATGCACAAGCAGTTTCTGCTTTTACACAAGTGATTTCTGCCTGCGCACAAGCAATTTCTGCCTGCGCACAAGCAATTTCTGCTTTTACACAGGCAAGTTCTGCAATTTACCAAGCCTGTCCCGAAATAAAATAAGCCATTTATGGACGTGAAAGAGCCTTTTTGGTAATTACACTAAGAATACAGGAACGTAAGACGGGTTTTATGCTGTCAGCCAAGTAACTTATAAATTCTGAATGCACTTCCCCGGTAAAATCTTTGGCATGTCTGTACCGGACGTATGACAAATTTTTCTTTTGGTTGTCAGCTTCGGAAACAAGCCTGGGCAGAAATATATCAGCAACGGGACTTTACCGATATAACAGCAAAAATGAGTATAATTAAGAGGGAAATTTGTCGTACACCCCGGTTATGGAAAAGCATTATTGCTTTTATTAGAAAAAAAATGAACCGGCAGGATAGAATATTCATTTTTTATTCTTTATCTTGCGCATTATTTTTAAGGTGACTGATGGAACATACTTCTAAAACGATTCTTCTTGTAGAAGACGAGGCAATACTCGCATACATGGAAATGCGCTGGCTGACAGATGAAGGCTTTAATGTTCTCCATGCGCTTACGGGCGAAATAGCTGTCAGTATGGTCGAGAATACGGATGTACCCATTAATCTTATTCTAATGGATATAGACCTTGGTAGTGGCATTGATGGCACACAGACTGCAAGCATGATATTAAAAAAGCATGATATTCCTGTTCTTTTCCACTCATCCCACACCGAAAAAGAAGTTGTAGATAAAACTGAAAAGATTACTTCTTACGGCTATGTGGTCAAAAATTCAGGCAATACAGTTCTTCTTGCTTCCATTAAAATGGCTTTCAAGCTACATAAAGCTCATCATGATCTAAAGGAAAAGGAAAAAGCTCTTACAGAAAGCCAGGCAAGACTAAGGCGTGCTGAACTTGTAGCTAAAACCGGCAACTGGGAACTTCACATTAATTCCGGCATAATGACCACTTCCAGAGGAGCAGGAAATATCTACGGGTTGCAGGGAGAACAGTTTAGTTTAGCCGAGATACAGGAAACTCCTCTGCCTGAATACCGTTCTGTTCTTAATGAAGCCCTGAAAAATTTAATTGAGAACGATGTGCCATATAATATTGAGTTTAAAATAAAGCAGTCCGATACGGGCGAAATAATTGATATTCATTCCAAGGCTGAATATGACAAGGAAAATAATATCGTTTTTGGCATCATTCGCGACATTACAGAGCGAAAAAGAATGGACCGCGCTCTTAGAGAAAGCGAAAGTGCTCTCAGGACTCTTATAAATGCTATGCCCGATATAGTATATTTTAAGGACGGACAGGGAAGGCTGCTCATCGCGAATGATTTCGATATTAAACTTTTTCAGCTTGAGGGCGTTGATTACAAAGGGAAGAAAGACAGCGAGCTGGCTGATTATTCCCCCTTTTACAGAGAGACTTTGCTTAGAGGTGAAGATTCAGATGAAAAAGCCTGGATACATGGAAGTGCAAGCCGGAACGATGAAACTATTCCAACTCCTGAAGGCGACAGTAGAATATTTGATATTATCAAAGTGCCTGCCTTTAATGAAGACGGCACGCGTCAAGGACTGGTTGTAGTCGGACGGGATATAACAGACCGCGTAAAGGCTAATAAGGCATTGCGTGAAAGCGAAAAACTATTCCGAACCACATTTGAAAATGCCACGACCGGAATTTGCCTTGTCAGTCTTGAAGGGAAATTCATACGGGTCAATAGTATGTTTTGCGCGTTTACCGGTTACACCGCCAATGAACTGACAAGTATGGAATTTATTGATATCACCTATGAAGAAGATAAATCTGCAAGCATTGAGCTTCTTCATAGACTTATTTCGGGGGATACTGAAAATTCTTCATTTGAAAAACGATACATCTGTAAAGACGGACAGATTATATGGGCTTTTGTTTCCGTGGCTATCATCTGGAATGAGGCGAAACAACCTCAGTATTTTGTTACGCATATTCAGGATATTACCCTGAGCAAAGAAGCTGCAGATTTACTGAGAAAAAATGAACAGACATTAAGGGTCATCCTTGACGAGTCAATTGATCCGATATTTCATTTCAAGTCTGACGGCACCTATAAATATGTAAATAATGCTTTCGCAAAAGGCATTGGTAGAGATGTAAAAGATATTATCGGCAAAAAGATATGGGATGTATTTCCCAAAAAAGAAGCTGACATGCGTTATGCAGTATTACAACAGGCATTTTTAAGCGGTCAGACAAAAACTATCGATGTATGCGTTCCAGGGGCTGATGGTGACAGATATTTTATTACGACCATCGTTCCCCTGCATGATGAAAAGGGAACAGTTTATTCAATTCTCTGCAGTTCCAAAGATATAACCGAGAGGAAAAAAGCTGAACTTATCGAAAAGGCACTCTTTGATATCTCCGAAGCTACGCATCTGGCTACTGATATGGAAGCTCTTTACAAACGAATTCATGAAGTTATCAACTCGCTTATTTCTGTAAAGAATTTATTTATTGCTCTTTATGAAGAGCAGAGCAACGAAATATCTTTTCCTTACTTTGTCGATGAATATGATTCATATTTTCCAAGGCAAAAATTAGTTAAAGGACTTACCGAATACATTCTGACACATGGTCAGTCTTTACTTCTTAATGAGCAACAGTTTAACGAACTGACAGAGACTGGCGAAGTAGAACTCGTTGGCACGCCTTCCGCGATATGGGTTGGTGTTCCTCTGCAGGTTGGGGGAAAGACAATTGGCGTAATAGTAGTTCAGGATTATGAAAATGAAAAAGCTTATGATGAAGAAACTCTTAAATTTCTCAATTATATTTCAAGTCAGATTGCCCAGGTAATAGAACGCAAAATGAGTTTTGAGCAGATTGAAAAATACACAAAAGAATTAAGCCAGCTAAACCAGACGAAAGATAAATTCTTCTCGATTATCGCACATGATCTGAAGAATCCGTTCCATTCCATAAATGCATCGTTGCATCTGCTTCTCGATGAAAGAGAAAACTTTTCGGCCGAGGATAAAAGCGTGTTGCTTAAAGGTGCGCTTGTAACATCGGAGAAAGCCAGCGCGTTATTGGAGAATCTGCTTCTCTGGTCGCGTCATCAGATGAGCAAGCTTGAATATCATCCGGAGGTATTCAGTCTTAGCACTCTGGTATCACAAAATATTGAACTGTTAAAAGGCAATGCGGGACTAAAGAATATTACTCTGCAAAATAATATCAGAGAGGATATTAACGTCATGGCAGATAGAAATATGATTGATACTGTATTGCGTAATCTGCTGACAAACGCTGTAAAGTTTACAGGAACAGACGGCAAAGTTTGTATTGATGTCAGAGTCTTCGAAAAGACCATTGAGGTGAGCGTAGCTGATAATGGAGTTGGTATTATGCCCGAAATAATGGATAAGCTTTTCAGAATTGACCAGTCTTTTTCAACTGCGGGAACAAATGGAGAAGCAGGCACGGGACTCGGGCTAATCATCTGTAAGGAATTCATTGAAAAACATAGGGGACATATCAAGACTGAAAGTTCTCCGGGCGGGGGCACAAAATTTTCTTTTACTATTTCAAAAGATTCTGCCTGAAGTTTTTCATATAATGTGCCGGTGCTTTTTGATATACTCTTCGGAAGCGATGATTAGTGGTACCGAAATAAAAAAGGTTAATTTATCCCGGTAGCAAGCATAATCAGCTTTGTTCTCTTATTCAAAAAATAATTATATTTTGAAAAATTCATTAAAATATTTATGAAAGTTTACAATTATCTGGATGCAAGGATCAAAACAAACGGAGCTGCCTGTCTTATCCTTATCGATCCCGATAAAATTTCAGGGCAAAAGCTCGTTGATTTTGTCAGGGAATGCGAAGTAAGCGGAGTAGATGGACTGCTTGTCGGTGGCAGTCTCATTATAAATGGCAATCTGGCGCGGACTATAGATACGATAAAGAAAAGCTCTGCGCTTCCAGCTATAATATTCCCCGGTTCAGTCAGTCAGGTTACTCCGGAGGCAGATGCTATGCTTTTTATTTCCCTTATAAGCGGGCGCAATGCCGAACATCTGATTGGTGAACACGTCATGGTTTCTCCCTTAATTAAAAATTATAATATTGAGACTATTTCTACAGGCTATATGCTTATTGAATCCGGTCAGGTAACAACTGCCGAATATATAAGCGGGAGCAAACCCATTCCAAGGAATAAACCTGAAATAGCAATGGCTACGGCACTTGCCGCGCAATATCTTGGGATGAAGATGGTTTATCTTGAAGCCGGTTCAGGTGCTCAGCTTCCAGTCCCGGACGAAATGGTAAAAATTGTTTCCTCTGCTCTCGATATTCCTGTTATCGTTGGCGGTGGAATAAGGGATGCTTCGACTGCCAGGCAGAAGGTGGAAGCCGGAGCTAAAATAGTAGTAACCGGGAATTACTTCGAAGATGATTCTAAATGGGAATTACTCAAAGAGTTTTCCGAAGCGGTTCATACAAGAAAAAATTTTTAGACAAGACTTTAATTTATAACAGCAACTACATATAAACAGGCGGATAAAATTGAATAAAGAAAAATTTATTATTGATTCTCTTATCGAAAGCTCTGAAACAAAGCTGAAGATCAAAGATAATTGCTTCAACGGGATACTGAAGGCTGTAGATATAATTACAGAAAGTTACAAAGCCGGGCACAAGCTTTTGCTTTGTGGCAATGGGGGAAGTGCAGCTGACTGCCAGCATATCGCAGCCGAGTTTATGATAAGACTTTCCCGCCACATTCAGCGCCCTGCCCTGCCCGCTATCGCCCTTACTACCGATTCATCCAACCTGACCGCAGGCGGCAATGATATAGGCTTTGAAAATATCTTTGCAAGACTTATCGAAGGTCTTGGTCAGACAGGAGATGTACTTATAGCGATTTCCACAAGCGGCAATTCGCCAAATATTATTAAAGCGGTTGACCAGGCTAAATCAAGGGGGCTGTCCGTAATAGGCTTTTTGGGTGGTTCGGGCGGAAAGCTCAAAGATATGGTTGATTTGCCTGTTGTTATTCCATCGGATAACACTCAGCGCATTCAGGAAGGACATATAACCATCGCTCATATTATATGCGAACTTGTTGAGAACGGGCTTTTTAAAAAGTAATTGATATGCTCTGGTGTTTTTACAATCCGGTTTAATAATTTTCTACATTATAACTTTACAATTAATATTATTTTAAAAATTTAAGAGGGTAATATGACAGCTGATATTGGAACTATAAAAAAAGTATATTCGGAACTTGCCTCTAAGCTCGAAGTCGCGAGAAAAGTTCTTGGCAGACCAATGACGCTTACCGAAAAAATTCTGTATTCACATTTATCGAATCCAGTCAGCACAGAACATCAAAGGGGAAAGGATTATGTTGACCTCGCGCCGGACCGCGTTGCAATGCAGGATGCAACGGCACAAATGGCGTTGCTTCAGTTTATGCACGCCGGTCGCAAAACCGTTGACGTTCCTTCCACCGTTCACTGTGATCACCTGATTCAGGCAAAGATTAGTGCGAAAGATGATTTGAACAGATCAGAAGAAGATAACAAGGAAGTGTTCGATTTCCTTCAGAGCATTGCTAAGAAGTATGGCATAGGTTTCTGGAAACCGGGAGCAGGGATCATTCATCAGGTGGTTCTTGAAAACTACGCGTTTCCTGGCGGAATGATGATAGGAACAGATTCGCATACACCAAATGCAGGCGGTCTGGGAATGATTGCTATCGGTGTTGGCGGTGCTGATGCTGTTGATGTAATGGCAGGGATGCCGTGGGAATTGAAATGGCCGAAGTTTATCGGAGTAAAGCTTACCGGAAAGTTAAACGGCTGGGCGGCACCAAAGGATATAATATTAAAGCTTGCCGGCATCCTCACCGTTAAAGGTGGCACAGGCGCTATTGTTGAATATTTTGGCGAGGGGACAAAGTCAATCTCTTGCACGGGTAAAGCTACAATCTGTAACATGGGCGCTGAAATCGGAGCAACAACATCGGTATTTCCATTTGATGAAAAAATGGCAGATTACTTACGCTCAACAGACCGCGGAGAAGTAGCTTCTCTGGCTCAAAGCGTAGCTGATTGTCTGGTCGCCGATGACGAAGTCTTAAGCACTCCGAATAAGTTCTTTGACTTAATAATTGAAATAAATCTTGATGAGCTGGAACCTTACCTGAATGGTCCGTTTACTCCTGATCTCGCCTGGCCGATTTCAAAGATGAAAGAAGTTATAAAAGAAAAAGATTATCCGGAAGAAATAAGCATAGGACTTATCGGAAGCTGTACAAATTCGAGCTATGAAGATATTGACCGTGCGGCAAGCATCGCCCGGCAGGCAATGTCCAAAGGGATTAATGCAAAATCTAAATATATAATTACTCCGGGTAGCGAGCAGGTTCGCTCAACAATTGAGCGCGATGGACAGCTTCAGACTCTTACCGATTTTGGAGGTGTGGTTATGGCTAATGCTTGCGGTCCCTGTATTGGTATGTGGAAAAGAATGGATAACCAGGAAAGTCTGCGGAATACTATCGTTACATCATTCAACAGAAATTTTGCAAAACGTAATGACGGCAATGCTAATACACTTGCCTTTGTTGCAAGCCCTGAACTTGTAACTGCGCTTGCTATTGCGGGCAAATTAACATTTAACCCAATAACTGATGAACTTGTTAATAACAATGGAGAAAAGGTAAAACTCGATCCACCAGTAGGCAAAGAACTTCCGACTGGTGGCTTTGTCCACGACAACCTTGGTTTTGTCGCTCCTTCGGAAGATGGGTCCAAGGTTCAGATAATTGTAGATAAAAAGAGCGAGCGCTTACAGTTACTTGAACCATTCAGTCCTTGGGATGGAAGCGATTATGCTGACCTTCCGCTACTATTAAAGGCAAAGGGTAAGTGTACAACCGACCATATTTCTATGGCGGGTCCCTGGCTCAGGTTCCGAGGGCATCTTGATAATATCTCAAACAATATGTTCATTGGAGCGGTTAACGCATTTAACGAAAGAATTGGTGAAGTAAGAAATATTTTTACAGGCGAATATAAATCTGTTCCAGAAGTTGCCCGTGATTATAAAGTGCGCGGTCTCGGCTGGATTGTAGTTGGTGATGAGAACTATGGCGAAGGTTCAAGCCGTGAACATGCGGCAATGGAACCAAGATTCCTTGGTGGCAAGGCGATAATCGTTAAAAGTTTTGCCCGCATTCATGAGACTAATCTTAAAAAACAGGGGATGCTTCCACTGACTTTCGCTAATCCCGCTTACTATGAAAAAATTCAGGAAGACGACAGACTTAGCATCATTGGACTTAAAGAGCTTATGCCTGAAAAGCAGCTCAGGCTTTTGGCAAAACATAAAGATGGTTCAACCGATGAAATTATGCTCAACCATACGTTTAACCTTGGTCAGATAGATTGGTTCAAAGCTGGTGGAGCCTTAAATCTGATTGCCACTTCTCAAAAATAATTTCATAGTATGAATAGGCCGGGAGTAAATTCCCGGTTTGTTATTAAATCTTCCATATTAACCCAGTATAAATTTAACTTTCTGTAGGCAGACTTAGCATGGACACGTTGCCACATATAATGAAATATTATATCAGGTATTCATACCCTCATGCGACATTGAATAAGTAAACAGGGATGTTGACCAAGTGTCTAATAATAACCACTTTTATTGAGATTTAGAGCAATCAAAAAGATGTTATTTTGGAAAACAATATAATTAATGAGAGTAGAAAATATGGCATATCTATTGAACAATTTTTCAAAAAAGGTGTAATAGCATTGGCTTCAGAGAAGAAGATAAGTACTTCCGATATACCGAATGTTAATAAAGGCATTAATCCCAAAGTTTTTTTGATTGGGTTACCATTATTTATCATACAGTTAGTTGTCGTCTATTTTGTTACGGCGAACATACTTTTAAGCAAACTTAATGTAGGGACGGGGGCACATGGAGCGACTACCGCACCCGCCCCCAATGTTGCAAAAGAATCGGCTGAAGAAGTGGAGAAGAAAGAAGTAATTGCCGGAGGCTCTATTTTTGATCTTGGCGACATCATTGTCAACCCGGTTGGCACGAATGGTCAGCGGTTGTTGCTTGCAGCGGTTGGATTTGATTTGCCAAATGAAGAAGAGAAAAAATCATGTGAGGAGAAGAAGATTATACTTACAGATATCGTGCTATCGCATCTTTCAAGCAAGAACCTCGAACAACTAAACAGCATTGAGTACAGGGATACAATAAAGGCGGAAATTCAAAGTGCCATAAAAACAAGGCTACAGAAAATAAAAATCAATAGTATTTATTTTAGTAAATTCATAATACAATAAACAATGGCTGAAGTATTATCACAACAAGAGATAGACCAGCTTCTTAATAAAATGAAGACTGGTGGCGAACAGACTACTGTAGCTATCCAAGATAAAGAAGCAATTCCTTTTGACTTTAGATTACCAAACAGAATATCCAAGAACCAGCTCCGAACTATCAGAAATATTCATGAGAACTTTTCTGAAAGCCTCAGTTCGTTTTTGTTATCAAAGCTTCAGTCCATTGTCAACATAAATGTTATTTCTGTTGATCAGATTTACTATTCGGAGTATGTGCTTTCAGTTTCAAATCCCGCATGTTTATTCACATTCGACATAAAGAATACCGACATTAGAGGCATTCTTGAATTAAGTCCTGAACTTGCGCTTGCGCTTGTAGACAGGTTGCTCGGCGGTAATGGAACAGGCACTAAGCAGTCGAAACTTATTACTCCTATTGAGCAGAAGGTTCTCTACGTTGTAGTTGAAAAGATAATGGTTGACTTAAGAAAAGCATGGCAGATAATCGGAGAGTATGAATTTATAATTGAGCATTTTGAACCTGATATCGATTTTGCACAAATTACATCCCAGAGCGAAAGCGTATTGCTTATCTCATTCGAGCTATTCATCGGTGAGCAGTCATACCTGATGAACCTCTGCTTTGCCACATTTGCCTTTGATGCTATATTATCAAAGATGTCAAACCAGAAGCTTTCATCAATCAGACCGGTAAAATATGACGGAACAACAGCCAAAGGTATTATAAGTTCACATCTACAAAAGACAATATTAAATCTCGTAGTTGAGTTTGGAACAACAACTATTTCAATTAATGAGCTGATGAACCTTGAAAAAGGGGATGTAATAAAAGTAAATAAAAAAATTGGCGATGAATTAAAAATAAGGATAAATAACAAGCTAATGTTCATGGGACAGCCTGGTATAGTATCCAAGCAAAAGGCTGTTAAAATCTCGCACAAGATTGATGCAAAAGATAAATAATCAGCGAGAATTAGCACGCCTGTATTTGAAAATAAAATTTATAAACAGTTAGTAACAAATTCCAACGGAGTAAAATAATGGCGGACAACGACAACTTGGATGATGCTTTCTTTGATGATAATATGTCCGATGAAAAGATTGTAGGCGGAGTTGCAGATTTTCCTGAATTTGACGAATCGACTAACCGCAATACGATGCCTAATGATAAGCTGGATTTTCTTAAGGATCTTCAGCTTAATGTTTACATTGAACTTGGCAGAACACAGATGCAAATAAAGGATATACTTGAACTTGAACGCGGTTATGTGATAGAACTTGATAAACTTGCCAGCGAACCGGTTGATATTTTTGTCAACAATAAAAAAATCGCTGAGGGCGAAGTTGTTGTTATTGATAAGCATTTTGGTATCAGAATAACCAATCTAATCGATTCAAATGACAGATTAAAGGGAATATCATAATGGATACAGGGAGTATGCTGAAAATAATATTCTTCTTTGGGCTGATACTTGGACTTATGTACGGTGCGCTTTATTTGATGAGAAAGTATTTCTATCTTTCAGACAAGAATAAATCAAATTATGTAAAAATAAAAATCCTGAGTACACAGATGATATTGCCGAAGAAATTTATCCAGGTGGTTCAGGTGAATGACAAGGTGTTAGTGCTGGGCGTAAGCGACCACTCGATAAATCTTCTTCAGGAATTTGAATACATTATCCCGGCAGAGAGCATCTCCGTACAAAGTGCGAATAGTTACGATTTTAAAGAGAATTTTGTTGAAATCTTTAAAAGAAATTTAGGCATGAAATGAGGGCATTTTTCGTTGTCCTGGTTTTACTCGTTCAGTTGTTAGTTATTTCAGAGACCAGTTTTGCTCAGGCTAAGACATTACCCTTTCCCAAAATAGGCATTGACGTAGGCTCAGCCAGTACACCTCAGGATGTTTCCACATCGCTACAGATACTACTTTTACTTACTGTTCTTTCGCTCGCACCATCAATATTGATAATGACTACCTCTTATCTCAGACTGATTATAGTCTTCCATTTCTTGAAGACAGCACTTGGCACACAGCAAATGCCACCTGGTCAAATGCTTGCAGGACTTGCTCTGTTCATAACATTTTTTATTATGGCTCCCACATGGAGCAAAGTAAATGAAGATGCGATAAAACCTTATGTTGCAGGTAAGCTTACAATGGAAGTTGCTTATGATAAGGGGATTGAACCTATAAGACAGTTTATGTTTAAGAATGTGCGAGATATTGATCTTGAGTTGTTTGTCAGCCTAGCCAATATGCAGCGTCCCAAAAACCGTCAGGATTTGCAGACATATATACTTATTCCTGCTTTTGCTATCAGCGAGCTAAGATCAGGGTTTATAATCGGCTTCTTTTTATTTATCCCGTTTTTAATGATTGATATGATAGTTTCAAGCATACTTATGTCTATGGGTATGATGATGATGCCGCCAATGCTAATCTCACTTCCCTTTAAGATATTACTTTTTGTGCTTATCGATGGATGGAATGTAATTATAGCCTCACTTGTCAGGAGTTTCGGATAAATGACGCAAGAACTTGTAGTATCAATATTATCAGATGTATTTTATACAACTTTTCTGATTATTCTTCCAATTTTGGGAATATCGCTGGTTGTCGGTATTTTTATCTCGATATTTCAAGCTGCCACTTCAATTCAGGAGACAACGCTGACCTTCGTTCCAAAGATATTAATTACCGGCATCGCAATTATTATATTGTTGCCGTGGATGATGGACCAAATGATTACCATTACAGTCAAGCTCATTAATATGTTCCCAGCCGTAATAAGATGACTGATATTTTAATTCCTGACTTTGTCATTACATTGCTGATATTTTTAAGAATTATTGCTATGTTTAGTGCGGCTCCTATTCTAAGCCACAAAGCTTTCCCTGTTTTGGGAAGAATACTTATTGCCGCAGTACTTGCCTATATATCATTCATTACAATAATTAAGACTACTAATGTCCATGTTGAACTGGATTTTGTTTCTATTGTCTTAAATGGAGTTAAGGAAGTCATTACAGGTTTAATGATAGGCTTTATGTTAAATATTATTTTTTATGGAATTGATTTTGCCGGCGTACTTATTGGAATAGATATGGGGTTATCAATGGCAAGCGTAATGAATCCGATGATGGAGACCGAGAGTACCGCGATAGGCGAACTGTTAAATATATTCGGAACGTTGCTTTTCTTTTTAATTAACGGTCATCATTATTTAATCAGAGCAATTGTAGTTTCCTTTAAGGTTATATCAATCGGCAAATATACTGTTACAGAGCCAGCCTTCCAGCTTTTGATAAAGTACTCAGCCATGATTTTTATTATTGCCATTAAAATGGCCGCTCCGATAATGGTCTCCTTTTTTCTAATTAATCTTGCCGAAGGAATTATTTCAAGAGCGATTCCACAGATGCAGGTCTTTTTTGTAACACAGCCGCTCAAAATCGGCATAGGCTTTATACTATTAATAGCTTCGCTTCCTGTTTATGTTTACTTCATCAATAATCTCCTCAGTAGTTTTGAGAACAGCCTTTATGAATTAATCAGAGCAATGGGGACTTGATAAATGGCAGAAGCGGACGGACAGGAAAAAACCGAACAAGCCTCCGGGAAAAAACTTGGTGAGGCAAGAGATAAAGGGCAGGTAGCTAAAAGTGTTGAATTGAACTCATTTGCGGTTTTTTCGACAGGCTTGCTTCTTGTCTATATGACAAATAAATTTCTTGGCAATAAAATCAGCTTGTTTACTTACAATATTTTTCACGACCTTGATAAGCTTCAGTTAAGAAGAGATCTTGTGATTGAATATGCAATTAAAGGATCGCTCTTTTTCATCTCGACATGTGCTCCAATATTTATAGGACTAGTAGTCATTTCAATTATTGCAAGTTACGGACAGATAGGCTTTAAGTTCAGTACTGAGGCTCTTTCTCCGAAGATGAGCAAGTTTAATCCTCTCTCGAATCTCAAAGGTATTTTCTTTTCAAGTCGTTCATTTATTGAGGTAGGCAAGAGTTTAATTAAATTGTTTATTATTGGACTTTTCACTTATAACGCCTTGAAGGATTTTGTTGTCAACTCGACCGGGTTAGTTAATTATTCAATTGATGAAATTGTTATTTTTATGATTGAGGCTTCATATTCGTTACTCATTAAAATTGCTTCTGTATATGCGATTATGGCTTTCGCCGATTTTGCTTATCAGAAATATAAATTCAGGAATGATATGATGATGACAAAAGTCGAAGTAAAGGAGGAGTCAAAATCGCAGGATGGCGATCCTCAAATTAAGGGTAAGATTAGGAGCGCGCAGTTAAAAGCTGCAAAAAGTAGAATGATGAAGGAAATCCCCAAAGCTGACGTTGTAATAACAAACCCGACTCATTTTGCTGTTGCTCTTCAATACGATCTTGCAAATGACTCGGCTCCTAAGGTAATCGCGAAAGGTGTAGATGCCTTAGCACAGAGGATTAAAAAAATTGCGGTCGAAAACGAAGTACCTTTGCATGAGGACCGTGAACTTGCAAGAGCGCTTTACAAAATGTGCGAAGTAGGAGATGAAATACCAGGAGATTTGTTTAAGACAGTGGCACAGATATTGGCATATATTTTTAGATTACGAAATGAAAAGAAAAGGAAATCAATAGTCTAATCATGAAACTTCTCGGCAAAAATACTGATATACTTCTTGCCTTCGGCTTAATTATGATATTAGGACTGATGCTTGTCCCATTGCCGCCATCTATCCTTGACTTCCTTCTGGCTATCAGTATAACTTTTTCAGTTCTAATTCTTATAGTTTCTCTTTACATAAATACCCCGACTGACATTTCCGTCTTTCCAGGACTCCTGCTCGTACTTACCCTCTTCAGATTATCGCTTAATATCAGCTCGACAAGGCTCATTTTGCTTGATGGCTATGCTGGCAAGGTCATTGAGTCATTTGGGACATTCGTTGTCGGCGGTAATTATGTAGTAGGTTTTATCATATTTATTATCCTTGTTATAATTCAGTTTATTGTAATTGTAAAAGGCTCTGGTAGAATTTCTGAAGTCGCCGCAAGATTTACTCTTGATGCTATGCCTGGCAAGCAGATGGCGATTGATGCCGATTTAAATACCGGTCTTATCACCGAATCTGAAGCACGCGCAAGACGCGAAAACATTTCGCGCGAAGCTGAGTTTTATGGAGCAATGGACGGCGCAAGTAAATTTGTGAAAGGAGATGCGGTTGCGGGACTTATCATAAATGCTATAAATATCATTGGCGGATTTATTATTGGGGTTGCCCAGCGTGGTCTTAGTTTTTCCGATGCTATTACGTCATATACTATTCTTACTATTGGAGATGGTCTTGTTTCACAGATACCAGCTTTACTTGTATCTACCGCTGCCGGTCTGGTCGTAACAAAAAGTGCCGCGGGTGTTTCGCTTGATATTCAAATGCGTAACCAGCTGTTTTCTAATCCACGCGTGCTTGGAACTGTTTCTGGTGCTGTGTTTCTGATTGCTCTTGTTCCTGGAATGCCAGTCTTACCATTTTTGATAATTGGAATATCACTTGGCACTTCGGCTTATTTTACCAGCAAGAAAAAGAATCTGCCACAGATTATTGATACGCCTGAAGAAATAGTATCAGAACCAACTGAAGAAAAAGTTGAGCAGTATTTGCAGGTGGACCCGATTGAAGTTGAAATCGGTTACGGACTTATTTCTCTTGTTGATGAGAATCAAGGCGGTAATCTTTTTCAGAAGATTTCATCGACACGAAAATATATTGCTCTTGAATATGGTGTGCTCATTCCTCCCGTTCGGGTAAGAGACAATCTGCAACTTAATTCTAATGAGTATATTATAAAAATGAAGGGTAATGTTGTCTCAGCTTATGAAATTTATACGGACCGCTATCTGGCTATGAACCCAGGTAATGTTACTGATATAGTAGATGGTATCCCATCTGTAGATCCCGCGTTTGGACTCGAAGGCTATTGGATAACAAAGCAGGAAAAAGACAGGGCTGAGTTGCTTGGCTATACTGTTGTTGATAGTATATCAGTACTTTCAACACACCTTCAGGAAACATTAAAGAAGAATTTTGATAAGGTAATTACGCGTCAGGCAGTTAAGCAGTTGCTGGAGAACTTAAAGAAGGATTATCCGGCGGTTATTGAAGATATTAATCCTGATATACTTCCACTTGGGACGATTCAAAAGGTTCTTCAGAGTCTCCTCAAAGAGCTTATCCCGATTAAGGACCTCGTACAGATACTCGAATCGCTTATTGATTATTCAAAAATAACTAAAAATATTGATGTGCTTGTTGAATATGTAAGACATTCTCTTGGCGATACAATATCTTATCTTTACCGCGACCCCCGCGGCATCATTCATGCTGTCGCCCTTGGCGGTCAGATAGAAAACTTTATCACGCGCGCTCTGCAGAATCAGAAAGAAGCCGTTCAGACTCTCGGGCTTTCTCCACGTATGCTTAACGATCTGAATATTACAATTAAGGAGCAGATGCAGAATTTCAAGATGCTTGGCTATCCTCCGGTTATTGTAACATCGGCAACGCTTAGACCATATTTTTACAGACTCATAAATTCAAGTTTTCCTGAAGTAGCAGTATTATCATATACAGAATTACCTTCGGATGTTGAAATAGAATTCATCGGGAAATTAGAGGTAGATAATGCAAATTAAGAAATACATCGCCCCCACGCTTAAAGAAGCTGCAGCTCAAATGAAAAAAGAACTCGGTGGCGATGCTATTGTATTAAGCACCAGAATAATCGATGATGACCCGAGGTATAAACAGAAAAGAGTTTTCGAGCTGACCGCCGGTATTGAAGATGATTATGACCGTTCAGCCTCGCTTAAGACAACAGTTAAGACAAAGATGAGTGCTCCTCCGGATAAAAATTTCGCAGATGAACTGAAGGATCTTTCCGACAGAGTGTTTACTGCACAAAAAAAAGAAGCTCCTTCTGTCAAGACTCGTGTAGTTGCAAGGGTTCCCGACCCAAAAATAAAAACTGCTCAGAAAGATGTTCTTTTCAAAGAGATCCATGATATTAAGGATACGCTTATTCAAAGAGATATCCAGAAGAGGCTGGTTGAAGCAATCATTAATCAACTTGGGAAATATTCCGATTTTTTGGAACCGTCAAACATTGATAATTATGTTATCTCTACCATAGCTTCAATGATACCAACTTCTTCTTTCGAAATTCAGAAGAAGCAAAAGACCAAAGTCATAGCTCTTGTTGGTCCTACGGGAGTTGGCAAAACTACTTGCATTGCCAAGCTGGCTGTAATCTCCAAGATACTTCACAATCTAAATATAGGTCTGATATCATTAGACACATTTCGACTCGGGGCAATTGATCAACTGAAAATATTCTCGGAAATAAGTAATATCGAACTCCGCGTAGCTTACGAACCGCAGGAGATACCCAGTCTCCTTGCTTCATTTAAAAAGAAAAATGTAATTTTTGTTGATACCGCGGGCAGAAGCCAGAATAATACTGAGTTGCTTAAGGATACCCAGAAGTTTTTATCTTATCTTAAGGCAGACGAAGTCTATCTTGTTCTTAGCGCAACGACTACTACCAAAAATACATTCGATGTTGCTGAGAAATTTAAAGTACTTAACTATAACGGTATCGTTTTTTCAAAGCTCGATGAGGCTGTTTCATTCGGCAATATTCTTAATATTAGCTCCACTTACAATGTTCCCGTTAAGTATTTAACGAACGGACAGGTAATCCCGGATGATATAATAGCTGCCGATTCGGAATTTATTGCTAATATGATTTATACAGGAAAAATCAGCAAATGATTGGACAAGCAGAACGATTAGTTGAATTAAATAAATTAAAGGCAAACAAACAAAAACCGCATAATGGTGGACAGATTGTTGCATTTAGCTCTGGCAAGGGGGGAACAGGTAAGACCTTTATCTCACTTAACACGGCATACTCTCTTGCAAAGTTCAAAAAGAAAATTCTTTTAATCGATCTGGATGCGAATCTCTCCAATATAAACATTATGCTTAACATAAAGGCAGAGAGAACTCTGATCAATTTTTTTAAAAATATAAATTCGCTTAAAGACCTTATAATGCCTTACGACAGAAATATTTCCTTTATCTTTGGCGACTCGGGAAGGGTTGATTATCCTTTTCAAAGCGAGAAGGACCTTGATCTTCTTCTTGGGGAAATATGGGAGTTAAGCAAAGAATTCGACTATATTTTCCTCGATATAGGTGCCGGAGCAAGCGATGATATTATTTATATTCTGAAGAATATACATACAAATATTTTGATAATTAATCCAGAACCTACATCGATCATGGATGCTTACGTTATTGTTAAGCTTTTGAATAATGCAGGATCCGTCACAAAGAATCTTGTTGTGGTAAATAAATGCTTTAATGAAAATGATGGGAATGCCGCTTTTGAAAATATAAGTAATGCCGCCAAACATTTTCTCCATGAAACCGTGCTTCTGTTGGGTATCGTGCTAAATGATCAGAGCGTAACTAGAATGATTATGGCGCAGGAACTTTATCTGAAAAAGCTACCTGGTACGCAGGTTTCAATGTCAATAATGAAGATTGCTCAGACACTTGTTCAGCGACATAAACTTACTTCCACACTTTCTGCAAGATAATAATTGTTGCACATACCTTGTTTTACGCTCCCGTTGATTTGTGGCTATTAAGGTAATTCACCAGATTTGATATGCGCATAGCACCCGGATACCATACTTTTCATACGAATAATAGAACAACCCTTGCGGACGCAGAAACTGCGCGTGCGAACAAACCGACAACCCCCATGCGGAAATAGTTCTTCGTTTTTACGCTAAAAATGTTTTTTTTGCTGTTCTGTTATTGCCCTAAGTTTTTCCGTTTGAGAATTTGCCAAAAAGTCAGCAGTATTATCTGAAAATCAAGCATCAACGACCAGTTCTCAATATACCACAAGTCATAATCAAAGCGCTTCCTGATTCTTTTCTTATTTCCTTCTTCATCAGGACAATCACCCCTTAATCCATTCACCTGCGCCCAGCCGGTAATTCCGGGCTTTACAATATTCCGCAGTTTTAGTTCGTCAATATATTCAGCATATAGTTCATTGAACGACACAGCTGCCGGACGCGGCCCAACGATAGACATATCACCCATCAACACATTAAAAAACTGTGGGAATTCATCAACATTACTCTTACGCAAAAACTTCCCGAATTTAGTAACCCTCGGATCATTATCGGTGGTTGCAATAACCTCATTTCTCTTAGCGCTGGCCTCAAGCGACATCGAACGGAATTTTAGGCAGTAAAAGTATCTATTCTTCTGCCCTACTCTCTCCTGAATAAAGAAAATAGACCCAGGTGAGGTCAGCTTCTGTATGAGCGCGACCAAGGGTAACACCCATGACAAAACAAATACAATGAAAATTAGAGAAAGAATTATATCGACAATCCGCTTGATCAATCTCCAGTAAAATTCTGCAAGCGGTTCATTCCGCACGGTGATAATCGGCAGGTTATCTATCATTGATATCTTGAACTTCTTGGAAACAAACCGGAAATAGTCGGGTATTATATGTGTGCGTATTGCATTGCGATTGCAGATTTTAATAAGCGCTTCTATTCTACTAAACTCAGAGTATGGCAATGCGATTACAACATCGTCAACTTTATTGACTCTCAGCGCTTCGTTCAATTCGTCAATCCTACCAAGCGACTGTTGATTGCCATCCTGCCCATCGTCCAGAAATCCGATTATTCTGTAGCCTGAGTCGCCCTGATTGATTAGAGAATTATAAAAATTAGTTCCAATCTCGCCAGAACCAACTATCAGAATCTTTCGGATGTTATAATCCATCTGTTTCAAATATTTTAAGATGTAAACAAAAATAATTTTCTCTACGGTAATGAACAATACAAGAAGAAGGAAATAATAGAGAATAAAATTTCTTGTAAACAGGTTTTCTTTAATTAAGAAGAGATAAAAGACTGCAACGATTGCCTGAATAATAGAATTTTTTAATATGTTAATAATATCTTTTACAAAATCCCCCGCACCGGAGTCCTCATAAAATTCTATAACATTTGCTGAAAAGAACCAGATAATATTAAGTATCAGACAAAGCACAAACATTGGTCTGTTCTGTAAGAGCAGACGAAAAGACTGCGCAAAGGAAGCTGAAAATGTGAAAGCTATATTTAATAAAATAAAATCTGCGAAGATTGTTAAATAATAGATTATATTTTTGTTGGATGTCATTTTATTTACTAAAAAATTCTGAAGACTTTATATCTATAAACCGGCGGATATTCGCTTCGAATATTTCCCTCGAATAGCCCTTGGCAATATTACTTATATTCACAGCGTCAAAATTATTTCCCGCCTTTTCAAAATTTTTCACAGCTCCAATGATAGAATCAGATGTTTGTTCGTTGAAATGAATTCCGTTAAGACCATTTACAACAGTTTCAGATGTTCCCCCTTTATTTAATGCAATAACGGGAGTTCCGCAGGACTGAGCTTCGACAATAATAATCCCAAAATCTTCTTCAGCGGCAAAGACAAAAGCTTTTGCTCTCTGCATATAATCTTTAAGCTGGTCAAACGGCTGATATCCAAGTATCTCGACATTACGCCCAGCCTTTTCTTTTATCTTATTCATCTCCGGTCCATGTCCGATAACGACAAGCTTGTTGTCCGGCATTTTAGAAAATGCTTCAACGATAAGATCAATGCGTTTATAAGGCACAAGACGGGAAGCTGTTAAATAAAAATTCTCTTTATCAGTTCTAACCGGGAAAAGATTAATATCGACCGGCGGATAAATAACTTCGGAATCGCGTCCATAAATTTTCTTTATTCTTTTCGCGATATGCTTTGAATTAGCGATGTAATGATCGACCCTGTTTGATGCGGTATAATCCCAAACCCGAAGATAATGCAGAACAGATTTTGCAATAAGTCCGCCAATACCTTTGGTAAGATTCGCTTCTCTCAAATACTGATGGTAATGATCCCATGCATAACGAATCGGCGTATGGCAGTAGCAAATATGCATCTGATTAGGATTTGTAAGAACACCCTTAGCTACCGCATGCGAGCTTGAAAGTATAATATCATATTCAGCCAAATCAAACTGTTCAATCGCTATAGGAAAAAAAGCTAAGTAGTTTCTATGTTTTTTTTTTGCAAATGGAAGAGTCTGAATAAAAGACGTATGAGCCTTCTTTCCTTTTAGAATAATGCCGCGGTCATGATCATTTAAGAAATCGACAAGGCTGTAAACTTCAGCGTCTGTCCACATATTAGTAAAAGACTCAACGCATCTTTCTGAACCAGCATAGTTTACAAACCACTCATGTATGATTGCTTTCTTCAAATTGTTCGACATAATAATTTATTCTTCTCTATATTAGTAACTTATGTTACACAAAATTCATTGAACTATGATTCGTGTGATTTATATGATAGCACAAATCAGCATGAAATAGATCATTTAATTATAGTTATGACATTTTTGCGTAACATCCGTTAGTAACTTAATATATTCTTTGTGAATTCCACTTGCCATTTTCTCGAGACTATAATTATTAATTATAACGCTGCGCGCGGCGTTAGACATACTTTTCCATAAAGCGGAATCGTCAACCAATCTTAATATGGCGGCCGCGGCTTCCTGAGGTCTTTCAATATCGTAAAGCAAACCGGTAATATTATCTCTAACAAGGTCCATGTTGCCAACAACGTTTGTAGCTATAACCGGAATTCCAAGCGACATCGCTTCAAGTATGCCAAGTGGCATTCCTTCGGAACGCGATGTGGATAAATAACAGAAAGCCTCTTTTAGATAATGCTGAGTATCTCTTACTGTCCCGGTAATTTTAAAGTAATTTTTCAATCCGGCATCATTTACCTTTTTCTCAAACCCTGCTCCTTTCAATCCGGGACCTAAGACAATCATTATATATTTTTTTTGATTATAAACAGTAACAAGGCAATTGATAATGTCGATAAGTAAATCAGGATTCTTGGCAAAATCTTCCCTGCTAATGGAAACAATATTCCTGACATTTTTATTACAGACATCTTCATCAACACCTTTTTCCGGAATATTTACACCGTTAGGTATCATCGTCAGCTTTTTATCTGGCGCAATTGAATATTCTTTTATCAGATCATATTCGCCTTTTGATACAGCAAGTATCTTCTTAGTAAATAATCCTAATATTCTCTCAATCCATATATATATATATATTTTTAGAATGCCATAACGCCCAATATGAACGCCATGAAACGAATGGAGACAAGAGATACCAGTTAATAAAGCAAGCGGTCTGCTATATATTCCGGCACCCTTTCCATGAGAATGAATAATATTAATATCTTTATCACGAACATATTTCCTTAGAACAAATAAATATTTTAGACTGAATTTGCGATGGGGAATCTCTAAAAGATTACTCTCTGAAATAATTTCCGAATATCTTTGCCAGTAAGGAATATCTTTTGGGCAAGCGACAAAAAAATTAACATCTTTATTAAGCGATTGAATAAGCTTATAAACATGCTCCGGCCCGCCACCATAATCAGCGCGCGCTGTAATAATCAATACCTTAGCGGCGGAATTATTAATACTCATTTATGAAAAGGTTTTTTTTTTATTTCGTTCAATCAACTCAGCCGCCTTAACATATATAACTGTTGCCACGTGCAGTATATTTCTCATAAGAAGTAAAAGAATATTTTTATTCCGGTAAAATTTATATTCAGGTAAAATGATATTTCTCTTTTTAGAAAGATATGCTAATCTCTGCACTTTAACTTCCCATGAAGAAGAATACTGATTTGAATGAACTCTATAGTAAACAAGTATCCTTGGAATAAACCCGATATTTCCATGCCTGCTTAACCTGAGCCAAAGATCATAATCCTCGATTTGCAGATTTGGATCCTCATCAAATCCACCTTCTTCTTTTAATAAATCTGTCCTGATCAAAACAGAAGAACACGTAACCGAATTACCTTTGCCAATTAAATCCTGATAACTCCTTGATGCCTTAAATAACAAAGGCAGAAGTTCATAATGAGAAGAAAAAATGTTTACTTCTCCAAATGTCAGGCTCATCGTATAAACCATTATCAGTTCAGAATTATTATTTACATAATTTATCTGATATTCCAGCTTATAAGGACTCCAGATATCATCGCTGTCAAGAAACGCAACATATTCGCCCTTAGCCTGCCATATACCATAATTCCTTGGAATTGAAGGCCTTCCGGCGAAGGATATCTTATAACACAATATTCTGCTGTCGGCTTCCATCATCTTCATTACTATATCAACAGTTGCATCAGTAGAGCCGTCATCTACAACAATTATTTCGAAATTCTTATAAGTCTGATTCAAAACTGACTGAATAGTTTCATGAATATATTTTACAGCATTATGCGCAGGAATAACAACAGAAATCAAAGGCTCATTCTTCATATATATCTTCCCGCTATTACTCCGGCTATATTAATCATGTAATCATAATTTAATAAGTTCAAAAATTCCACAACCGAACTTCAGATTAAAACTTCTTTTATGATCGCTATTATTTATATCAGGCTCAATATTCTTATGCAAAACATCGTTGTCGTCTATATAGCTAAACGATGCTATTTGATATTTATCCATAAATAATTTAATAAGATAAGGTAGCGAAAATATTCGGTGAGCATCGAATTCAATCCGCTGGATTCCGCCAACCGGAACAGAAAAATAAAACCTGCCCCCGCTCTTTAACATCTTGTAAATATTATCAAGTCCTTTCAGATAACCAAAGTAATCAACATTATCGCCATAGCGGCCAAGACCAAAGTGCTCGATTGCATGAAGCGAGGATACTGAGTCGCAATAGTCGATAAGATTAAAGTCCCGACTCATTAAGTCAGCCCGATGGAAAGTTACATTTGGAATAACTTTCTTCATCTCACGAATATCGAAGACTTCAATTTCTCTAAAGCTTGCAATATGAGAAATAAATCCATCGAGTCTTGAACCAATGTCCACATGCTTTACAGGATTATTTTTATTTATTAACTGTGCTACAAATAAATCCTGATAAAAATAATGCTCGGAAATTATTCCGCTTGAATTAAATCGGTCGGACAGACACGGGATAAAATCACCCTGCCTAAATATTTCCGATTTTTCCATTGCGCTCTTTATGGTCTGATAATTTTTATAGAACTGAGAAATTCCTTCAATTGAATTAATCAACTGAGTCAGATTAATACCTGAACTTTTTAAAAATCTATTGATGTTTTTTAACATTTCTTTCATTCTCTATTTTGCCAATTAAGTTTTGCAAATAATTTTGGGACGTATGTTCTTTCAGAGATCTAATATAACCTGCACCGGCTATCGACTGCCTGAGCCGGTCATTTTTAATGAAGAACTTAATCTGACCAGCAAGATTATATACATTATCAAAGACTGCTATCTCTTCTTCAATTTTATAGGCACAATTAAGCCCGGGTACAAAATAACTCAACTGGAATCCGCCACAACCGTTTATTTCATAATGTCTGCCCTTGACCTGCTCACGACTTTTCTTAAGCAACAATATTTCTTTTACCGCTCTTAACGAACGAACTGAATAAAGAAGAAATTTCATATCATAAGATATTCCGTTCGATAAATTCAGGTTTATCTTAGACTGATTAAAAATATCAACCATTTCATCCTGACTTATAAAATTATTCTTTTGACCCCAGCCTCGTCCGAATACATTTACCTTTACACCCTCTTTTTCAAGAAGCGAAATTGTCCATTTCCGCAATGGACTAAATCCGCCAACAAATGAAACATCATACTTCTTCGGTAAATCTTTTTTTTTATAAATATCCTTGTTAAAACCAAACGGCGAATAAATAACGTTTCTTATACCTTCAGATAAATACTGCCGATACATATAATAATCAGGAGTAGAGAAATAATCAAAACATGGAATCCAGAACCGCGCAAAGGATTGCCTCCACGGGTCATCTATAAAATAGGAAACAGTCGTTGTACGCTCTCCCGCCTTACGGACAGTATCAGGTTCAATTTCATGTTCAAATAAACAAAATATTGTTATATCAGGTTTTTCCATGCTGACATATTCAATTAACTGTTTATTAAGTTCTGTTTTACCATGTTCATTATAAATAGTCTTAAAATCAAAGAGCAAAACATTCTCTTTCTTATACACCTCCGTAAGCGGAAGATATATATTATAATATTCAAATGAATAGCCCCTCTCCTTCACTCCGTAATCATATTGCATTAATACGGCAAGTATCTTCATTATTTATTTTAACCCTGCTGTTCTAAGAAGCTGCTTATTTATTAAAACTATATACAACGAATACAAAGCGCCGGTCAAAACAATTGAAACTGATACGCCCGTTAACCCAAAAGATTTTATAAAAACAATATTTAATAACATTGCAGTAATGCCAGCCGTTATTTTGGGCATTAAATATTTTTGGGGTTTATTTAATGCCATGCCAGGCATACAGGCTGCCTGTCCGAAATAAAATAGTCCGGTTCCAAAAATAAAGACAGGTAAAAGATATGAATATTTGAGATAACTCTTATCGCTAATGAGCTTAATTAAATCCCGGCCAATAAACAGGGCTACGACTGAGGACAATACCATCAGACCAAAACACGCTGTCATAATCAGCCCTGTATATTTTAATCCTTCTTTCATCTTCTCTTTATCGTCAAAGTTATTAAAACGCTCGAAGATAATAGGCGTTGAAAAATCCATAATAATATTATTGGGAATAATAATAAACACACCAACCAGCGACCCCATTACTCCGTAAATACCGACATCCGATGTTGACAGATAATTAGCAATAATCCACTTTTCGCCGTTTAGCTGTAACCAGCCTGTTACACTCCATATCAAAAAAGGAGTCATATAAGCAATTAGTGAACGCTTCATCTGAATAGTCTCTTTATTATTTACTGCAAATATATGTTCCTCTTTATTCTTAATTAGTCTGTTAATCATAAAAAGTTTTACACATATAAAACATAAAGTTACAAAGGTATAAGAAAAAAGAGCCAGATTAA
>Ga0194060_10000175_pt1 | contig 45835 bp, 51 predicted proteins | sample SepL225m_MetaG_FD_163427 | JGI IMG/M metagenome (GOLD analysis project Ga0194060, IMG submission 163427) | Anoxic zone freshwater microbial communities from boreal shield lake in IISD Experimental Lakes Area, Ontario, Canada - Sep2016-L222-5m | ecosystem: Environmental > Aquatic > Freshwater >...
AGTTGCCATTACGGCAATCTTCGTAGTAGCTAAGAATTTGCAACTCAAGCGCAAGATCAATTTTGCGCACGTGCACATCACGCGGTACCGACAAAATTGTTGGAGCAAAGTTCATGATGGATCCGATGCCTGCACGCACGAGTGCATCGGCCGCTTCCTGAGCCTGCGCAGCTGGAGTAGCGATGATTCCGATACTCACCTTGTGCAGTTGTACCAATTGAGAGAGCGAGTCAACATGGCTGACACTGACCCCACCAACGTGTGTACCTATTTTCGATTCGTCTTTGTCAACAACACCGACGATATGAAAACCACGCTCTGCAATACCAGTGAAATTGGCCATTGCTTGGCCAAGATTTCCGGCGCCAACAATGACAACTGGCCATGCCTGGTTTAGGCCAAGTTCACGTTGGATCTGCACTGTTAGAAATTGCACTTCGTAGCCAACGCCCCGGGTGCCGTAGGTGCCGAGGTACGACAAATCTTTGCGCACCTTTGCAGCATTGACTCCTGCGAGTTCAGCAAGTTGTTCACTTGACGCTTGCGCAACATTTTCGTGGCCGAGTTCAACGAGAATGCGCAAATATATGGGAAGGCGCCCGAGGGCAGCTTCTGGGATTCGGCGGCGGGGGGATTCCGACATGCATCTCCACGCTATTACTTCGTGCATGATTTCACGAAGTCCGTTGCCTCGCGCATAGCATTGGGCATTGTGACCCTCAATACGGCCCTTGCCGCAGCTTCCTTCATCATTGCTGTGGCCTTCGGTCTCAGCACCTTTGATAGGTGGCTGCGCAGGCATCGCCCTCATGAACTGGCCTGGACCATCGCAATGGGACTCTTTGCCATCGCAGCCCTTGCGCTGTGGTGGGCAGAAGCTCGGGGCTGGAGTTCAGCTTCATTTCGCGTCTTTTTCCTCTTTGGTGCTGTCATTAATGTTCCGTGGCTCGCTCTTGGCACCGTCTATCTCTTGGCTGGTCAACGCACGGGCCGAATAGTTGCCCAGTGCCTTCTCGTGTTCAGCGGATTTTCAGCCGGCATCATCCTCACAGCGCCAATGAAGGGCGCGATCAATCCGAGCGACATGCCCCAGGGCAGCGACCTCTTTTCGGCACTACCGCGTATTCTCGCCGCGGTCGGTTCATCGATTCCTGCGCTCGTCATTTTTGGTGGCGCTATCTGGTCGGCGTGGCGCGTGATGCGCGGCGCAACCCCCTCGGTGTCTTCAACTGTTCAACGAACTGTGACATCGGCATCAAAACTTGCCATCGGTAATGCGCTCATTGCATTGGGCGCTGCCACCTTGGCAGCAAGCGGAACAATGTCTGGGCGCCTTGGTGCAGATACTGCGTTCGCTATTTCGCTCATGCTTGGCATTGCAATTTTGTTTGCAGGGTTTTTGGTGGCAAGCACTGCCACACAGTCACCTACCGTAAAGCGAAGCGCTGAACTTTTCCGGTGAGATTGCGCGGAAGCGCATCAACAAACAACACCTTTGATGGGCACTTGTACCGTGCCAATTTTGTGCGACAGTAGTCAATAATTGCATCTTCATCAAGATGTACACCGTTGCGAGTAACTACGTATGCGCGCACGGCTTCACCTGTATGTGGATGCGGTGTTCCTACAACGACAACTTCTGCAATATCTGGATGCGCACTAAGTACGCCTTCTACTTCAGCAGGGAAAACGTTAAAGCCAGACACGATGATGAGATCTTTCATGCGGTCGACCATGTACAGATGTCCGTCTTCATCGACAACTGCAATATCGCCAGTACGCAACCAACCGTCACGCGTTAAGACTCGTGCTGTTGCTTCGGGGTCATCGAGATATCCGGCAAAGATATTTTCACCGCGGATCCAAATTTCTCCGCTGTCGCCTACAAGAACATCGTCTCCGTTTTCATCGACTAAACGAAGTTCGATTCCGGGAACCGTGCGGCCAATCGAACCAGGGATCCATGCAAGACCAATAGACGTAGTCACAACAGGAGCTGCTTCAGTGAGTCCGTACCCTTCGTGCACTTGAAGTCCGAAACGGGCGCTGATTGATTGACTAATTTGCTCTGGCAATTTTGCAGCACCCGATAATGCGATGCGCACTCCGGCAAAACCTGTCGGTGTTGGATGATCAAGTTGCGCTAACGCCATCCACATGCTGGGAGCTCCTGGCAACACTGTGACTTTGCGTTCAGCAATTGTCTCCATCGCTGACACCGGATCAAACCGTTGTACCAGCACCACACAGCCGCCACCAGCAAGAGTTGTGCCAAGCACAACGTTGAGACCAAAGATGTGGAATAACGGCAAGACACCAAACGTGACATCGTCAGGTCCGATGTGCTCGGCAACATTTGCTTGATGAATATTGGTGAGCAAATTGTTATGAGTAAGCACTGCAGCTTTTGGTGATCCGGCGGTACCACTAGTGAACATGTATGCAGCAGGATGTGAGGATTCAACTTCGACAATGTCGGCAGGTGCGCCAGACAACATGTCGTCAATTGTGAGTGCACCTGGAATTGAATGACCTTCGGTACTAATCACGATTCGCACTGCAGATGATGTCACTGAAGGAATCAATTCCCATGCAGCTGCTGCTGAAGGTTCGATAACAACAACGGTTGGTTTAATCGCAAGCAATTCGCCTTCGATCTCAGGTGCAGGACTCGTGGGGTTTAGTGGCGCGATGACTGCACCAATTCCAATTGCTGCGAAATATGAAACAACGAAATAGCGGCTATTGCCGCACAGCAACGCGACAACATCGCCCTTGCCAACATTTTCGCGAAGTAATGCACCTCGCATACTTGCGATTTGTTGACGCAATGTTCCGTAGGTGGTGTTACGGCCACGACTGACTAAGGCAGTTGATGGATCAGGATGTGCATCGAGAATATGAGCAAGATTCATCTAGTTCCGTTCCTTACTTCATCATCAAAAGATTGATTATGCCCGCTGCCATAATGACGCCGATAAGGAGGGCGACGGTCAAAGTTGTTGCAGGGCGCACGTAGTTACCTTACTTCGCTGGCCGGATCGACACGGCAGATGTCGCGCCATCGGCTTGTCCTGCATAGACATAGACACCGTCGCCCGCGCCAATGCGCAGTACTTCAGCAGCTGAACCCCTGTCCACAGCCAATGCCACCATGCCGTATGAATCCGTGACTGCACCAATGGCGCCGCCGTCAATGTCTGCAAAATGCGATGTCATACGTGCACTGCGCACATCTTCGCCAATAACTAAACGAAGGACAGGACCAAGATGCACTACATCTTCTGGCCCGATGTTCAGTTGGCAATTGCCGTACACATCAACCCATGTGACTTCACAACGCACACCGTCGCCATACGTCTCATGCGTCTCATTGGTAGGAATCGGCACGAGCCCCGGCATCACACTCGCTGAATCAATTTGTTCACCGATTTCTTCAATGGCTCCACCGTTACAAAGGAATCCAGCAACGGGAGCAAAAATGTCACGGCCTGCAAACGTTGTGCCGGGTGCTTCAAAATGCAGCATGGTATTACTTAATTCAAAGACGCGTTCTGCTCCGCCAGCCATTGCAGCAGCTGATGCAAGCAATCCGTTATCTGGACCCATCAATACGCCTTGACCATCAGATACTTCAATAGCTATTGCACGGCGTGACGTACCAACACCTGGGTCAACAACTGCAATAACAATTCCTTGCGGAACATATTGAATTGCTCGTGCGAGAGCTAACGAACCAGCACGAACATCGAACGCAGGAATTCCGTGCGTGATGTCAGTGATGCGCACATGCGGTGCCATATCAGTGATGACGCATTTCATCACGCCGACGAATTCATCGTTGAGGCCGTAATCAGTTAGGAGAGACACGTGTGAGTGCATTGGTTCACCATATTGGAAGAGAAGCGATTTGAGCTCAGACATACGGGAGGACCGGTGCCAACCCCCCGACGGCACCGGCCCTCTCGGCGCAGCTCATTGCTGAGCGCGACTCCCAGCATTAGTTTCCCGGTGCTGGTGACCTGTGTCACAACCATACACCCGTTGTCACGAAATAGTTAATTACCCCTCACAGAAAAATGAAGGGATTTATTTGCCCATTTCAACACTGCGTGCAGCAGCTGCCTTCACCACGTTGTGCATAGTTTCACGAATGCCTGAAGACTCGAGAACACCAAGCCCAGCAGCGGTTGTACCGTTCGGCGATGTCACGCGCTCACGCAATGTGGCGGGGCTTTCAGTTGATTCGGCGAGCAAAACGCCAGCACCTTTGAACAGTTGACGAACAAGGGCATCAGCGATGTCAGCGGGTAATCCTTCGGCCATCGCCGCTGCGAGAAGAGACTCGGCGATCAAGAAGAGATACCCAGGACCAGATCCAGCAACCGCTGTCACTACATCCATGTGCGATTCATCCACGCGAACCACAATTCCAACAGCGCTCAACAACGACTCTGCCCACGCAAGATCAGCGTCAGTGCATTGCGCGCTGCCGCACATTGCAGACACACCTTCGCCAACTAATGCCGGTGTATTCGGCATTGCACGCACTGCAGCCGTCTTTTTGCCGGAAGCGGTTTGCAAGGTTGCAACTGAAATTCCCGCAGCAATGGACAACACACGAGGAATGCCGAGTGCGGCTGCTGATGCACACACTGCTGCAGCATCGCCTGGCTTCACTGCAATCAGTGCGCCCTCGCCTGCCACCACGGTTGCGCTGGTACGAACACCAAATGTTGATTCCAGTGATGAACGCTTTGCGGCATCAAGTTCAACAACTGTGATGCTGGATGCTTCCCACCCATTCGCCACCAGGCCACTGACCAAAGAAGTGCCCATATTGCCCCCGCCGATAATGACGAGCCGTGGAGTGTGTGAAGTCATATGCCAACACTAATAGCGATGGTGCCGAGGACGGGGCTGACTTCCCCGACCTCCCCGCCCCTCGGCAATCGAGATGTGGGCGAGGCCTAATGCCGTTTGGCAATTAATCAGTCAGCAAAGTGACTGGCGAAACCGATGCGGATGATGGTGGGGAAAATGCGCTCGACAGTGGCATACAGAGTTCCGACCACGCGATCAAGCTCGTCTTCATCGACCATTCGTAATGGCAATTCACCGCGCAAGAAAATCGCGTCTTCAATTCCGATGGAGAAATGAACACCGACAAGTGATTCGTTGCGGCGCAATACATGCTCGTACAACTGTTCAGCATTTTCCTCAGGCGCAGGCATGACATACGTTTCGAATTGAAGTGTGCGTTGTCCAAGAGTGAACCACACTGTTGTGAATTCTTTTTCTTCACCATGCATGCGCACATACCAGCGATACTCGTCTGGTTCACCACGGTCAACAGCAACGATTGTGTCGTTACGTTCCATCATGGCCATTAACCACGACGTAATTTGTCGATCAAGTAATTCAAGATGCGTATTGCCGAAAAGCTCGCTCATGACTGTCTCTACTTACACACAACTCGGTCGCGCGATGTGAGATCTGTGTACGCACGGCGCAATCGAGCTGCAGCAAAGCTCCATGTGTATGCCTTTGCGCGCTCCGCCGCCTGTTCAGACAAACGTGCAGCAACTGACGGGTCATCAAGAATGGTCGCGATGTGTCGTGCAAAAATATCTGGTTGACGATCTGGAACTAAGAATCCTGTGCGTCCATCTTCAATGATGTTGAGAAGTCCGCCGACTGCAGTAGCTACTACGGGAATTCCACACGCTGCTGCTTCCAATGCAACAAGGCCAAAACTTTCACTGCGGCTTGGCACCAGCACAACATCCGCAGCGCGGTAATACGTAGACAAAATGTGGTGAGGTTGTGGTTCAACGAAACGCACTTGACCTTCAACGCCGAGCTCTTCAATTAGTGAATGAACACGGGCTAATTCAGTTTCGCCTTCTGTGCCACTTGCACCACCGACGATAAGAAGCACTGCATCCTTGCGACCAAGCTCGGCGAGCGAACGCACCGCAACATCAGCACCTTTCAGTGGCTGAATACGACCAACGAACAACAACACGGGGCCACTGCCAAGTTCAAGAGCTTTACGTGCACCGCGCTTATCGCCTGGTGCAAAGAACGCATGTTCGACTCCGGGCGCAACAATTTCTATTTTTCCCGGAGGAGTTCCGTACAGCGACAAGAACTGACGCTCTTCTTCTGTGCAACTGACACAGATGGCATCAGAGCAACCAATGACTTCTGTTTCAGATTGTTCACGGAATTCAGATTCTGGGTCGCCGCCTTCGGCCTTCACGCGAGCAAACGTATGAAAGGTGCTGACTAATGGAATATCAAGTTCATGCTTCAGCGAATGTCCGCTAAGGCCACTGAGCCAATAGTTGGCATGAATCACATCGGTACCACCGTGTGCATTGATGTGATCAAGAACCCCTTCAGTGAACTGCGGGACAATTGAGATCATGTCGCCCTTTGGCATATCAACTGCGCCCGCAGGAATGTGAACAACTTTATGGTTTGGCTCGATCATGACTTCAGCAGGAAGATCATTTCGCCAGGTACGTGTGTATGTGGTGCAGTCAACTCCGGCGTGCGCAAGAGCAGACACCAATTCGCGCACGTACACGTTCATACCGCCTCCGTCGCCAACACCTGGCTGGACAAGAGGCGACGTATGTAGTGAGAGGACGGCTACGCGCATGCAGAACTCAACCTATCTAGGGCTTGTCACATTCCCTAAGGGTGCTTATTCAGTGGCAGCAGGTCCAACAAAAGACCGATACACGGACAAAAGGCTTTGCTTTTGTTCTCCGGAGAGCCGTTCATCGTTATTAATAGCTTCGGGAACACTGCTGGCCGCTGGGGGTGATCCGTCAAGGATGCCCGCTCTGACATACAAGGTCTCTGCTGATATCTCGAGCGCCCGAGCAATTTGTTGCAAGATGTCGGCCGATGGTCGACGGATGCCACGTTCTATTTGTGACAAGTACGGATTCGATACGCCAGCAGAACGTGCAAGGTCACGAATGCTCTTTTGTGCGTTCTCGCGTTGTTGACGAATAAATTCTCCGACATCGTGCAATGTCTCGGTAGGACGAATGGGCATATCCCTATGAATCTTTCACCACTGCACCAGCACCGCCTTCACGCACACGCGCTACTAAAGCCGCGGTGAGCGCATCGATACGTTCAAACAAATTATGACGTTGTTGAGAGCAGGATTTTTCAAACATTCCTAATGCGCCTGCAAGGTCTGCCAATGCACGATCATCAATGTTTTCGAGTGATTCAAACTGATAGTGCTCGCATAGTTCATCTAGTTCTTTCACCAACGGGTGATCGCCAGCAACATTTGTTTCGCGTGGCGGACGCGCACTGCCGCCACCATGTTGTTGTCCGAATACATCTGCAAGTCGATCAGCTAATGAACCCACCGGCGCATCAGCACCGCTTGCTCTGCGACGTTCTTCGTCTTGCACTAAATCAAGTCGGCCTTGTGCAAGTCGACGTACATACGAAATCGCATCTTCTTCCATATTCAATGCATTGCGTTGTGCACGAATCTCGGCCAATGTGCCTGGGATTTCAGTTGACATCAGATTCCTCCCGACACAGGCGGCAACACCGCTACTTCATCTTTATCGGTCACGGCGTGTTCGCGTGACACCTCTTCGCCGTTCAGCCACACCTTGCTCATGCCAAGGACCGCTTCGAATTGGGCCCCGTATTGGGCAACAGCAGAATCAAGGACTGCGCCAACAGTGGTTCCAGCGATTGTGGCGGTTCCGGTGCCTGCGGCTTCACGAGCCTGAGCAAAGAAACGAACAGTGGCCATATAAGTCAGGGTACTCGGGCTGGTTGCACACCCATGAGGGCTCAGCGGATTTCGAGCGCTGGTCCGCCGAGCGCGAAATGGCCTACGGCTGTCCATGCACCTGATGCAATCAGTAGGTCGGCAGTGTGTTGTGGAACAGCTGCGAGTAATCCGCCAGATGTTTGTGGGTCCATGCACAGAGCAACGTGCGCTTCGTCTGCCGTTGCGGTGAGATGGTCACCTACATATAGGCGATTACGAGGGTCACCGCCAGTGCGATGACCTGACGTCGCAATATCCAATGCGCCGGGATACAGCGGCAGTGCGGATGTATCAACGACCAACGTGACGCCAGAGCGCTCTGCAATTTCCCAACCATGACCTGCAAGGCCGTAGCCCGTGACGTCGGTGACGGCATGAACATGGTCTTGATGTTCACGCAGTTGTTCGGCTGCAGCACGATTCAACGTGCGCATTCCTGCAATGGCGACTTTCTTGTCGGCATCAGATCCAGCTGCCGTGACCAAACCAGTTCCAAGTGGCTTTGACAGAATTGCGATGTCGCCAACTTGTGCGCCGCTCTTTCTGAAAATGTGTTTCGGGTCAACAACACCTTGCACTGCTAAACCAAAAATTGGTTCAGGGTTACGAATGGTATGACCACCTGCAATGGTGCCGCCGGCTTCCAACACGGTTGCAGAAGCTGCAGCAAAGATCGCCGCTATGACATCAGTTGGTAACTCTTCCGGAAACGCTGCAATGTTCACTGCGAGAATTACTCGACCGCCCATGGCAAAAACATCACTGCATGCATTCGCTGCAGCAATTGCACCGAAGTCTGACGGATCATCTACAAGAGGTGGGAAGAAATCTGTTGTGCTCACCAATGCGATGTCATCTGTTAACTGGTACACCGCTGCGTCATCAAATGGTGCAAGCCCCACTAATAATGAGGGGTCAAACCCGCTTGGCAATTGTTGCACCATGTCTGACAACAACGATGCGCCCCACTTGGCAGCACACCCGCCACACGAGGTCCATTCGGTCAACTTGATTGGGCTCTCGTTGGTGTTCATCAACTGAAAACTACTAGGTTGACATTCGTGACCACCAAGGCGACATACCCGCCATCCATTGACGCCATTGCGCGAGAATTAACTACCGCGTCATCACTTCCGCACGCCATCCTTGTGGATTGCGCCCGGCGTGCAGTGGCCGAGGGCTCTGATAACACCGTTGCAACTGCAAAAGAATTAGTCCGCGAATTCGAAACATCACTTCATCAAGATGTCATCAACGCGACGGGTGTTTTATTACACACCAATTTGGGACGCGCACCACTAGTGATGAACTCAAGTGGGCGATCCACAAATCTTGAGTTCAATCTTGAATCGGGTGAACGTGGTTCTCGTCAAGATGCAACTGCAGCGCTTATTTCGCATCTCGTTGGTGCTGAAGATGCAATCGTTGTCAATAACAATGCCGCAGCAGTGATGCTGGTTCTTGCCGCGCTTGCCGAGGGCCGTGATGTTGCAGTGTCTCGCGGAGAGAGTGTTGAGATCGGCGGCGGTTTTCGCATTCCTGATGTGATGGAACAATCGGGCGCACGCCTTGTCGATGTGGGCACAACAAACCGCACGCGACTACGCGACTACGCGCGCGCAATTGACTCGCGCCGTAATGACATTGCATTAGTAATGAAAGTGCACCCTTCAAACTTTGCTATCGAAGGGTTCACTGAAGACACATCAATTGCGCAACTGGCAACACTTGAAGTTCCGGTAGTCGCAGACATTGGTTCTGGTCTTTTAGACAACACTGCCCCATGGCTCCACGGATTCACAGAGCAAGTGCCTTCATGGATAACCGGAGAACCTGCAGCACGCCAAGCACTTGCTGACGGTGCTGACCTTGTGACATTCAGCGGGGACAAACTTCTTGGAGGGCCACAGTGTGGAATCATTGCCGGCCGCGCTGACCTGATTGATGCATGCGCATCTCATCCGTTGATGCGCGCACTACGCCCGGGAGGTCACACGTTGACTTTGTTGCAATCAGTGTTGCTTTCCTACAGCGCGCGCACCGCATGCACTGACATTCCCTTTTGGCAAATGGTGTCAATGTCATCGGCAGAGCTAGAGGCTCGAGCAGCAGCAATTGTTGATGGAGCCGAATTGGGAACTGTTGTGCAGGTTGATTCTCTGGTGGGTGCTGGTTCGGCTCCAGGCTCCACAATTGCATCGTTCGGTATTGCTCTCAACGGTGATTATCGCGATGCATTACGTCATCACAGCATTCCTGTCATTGCTCGCACATTCGACAAAGTGACGTACCTTGATATGCGAAGTGTTTCTCCTGCAGATGACCACATTGTTGTTGCTGCGCTTGCATCATTGCGGTAAACCATGACGGTTATCGCCACAGCCGGCCATGTTGACCACGGCAAGTCTTCGCTGATTCGTGCAATCACGGGCACAGACCCTGACCGATTGGCAGAAGAACAACGCCGTGCAATGACCATTGATCTTGGGTTTGCACATTGCACCACTAGTAACGGCACAGTGTTGAGTTTTGTTGACGTGCCTGGGCATGCCGATTTCATTCGCACCATGATCTCTGGTGTTAGTGGCGTGGACATCGTGATGTTGATCATTGATGCCAATGAAGGATGGAAACCACAGACAGAGGAACATCTCGGCATCATTGAAGTACTAGGCATCTCTTCAGGAATTGTGGTTCTCACAAAAAGTGACAAAGTGGATGCTGGCCTTCTTCAGCAGCGCCAAGAAGAGATTGCCGCTCGTCTTTCAACAAGTTCAGTGACGTGGCATGACACAGTGATCACTTCTGTCGTTACTAACACTGGCATTTCTGAACTAATTACACAGATTGAGAAACTGGTTGCTGCTCAAGTAACACAGAGCCAGAACACTCGCCCACGTTTGTTCATAGACCGGGTTTTCTCTATGAAAGGTTCCGGCACAGTTGTGACCGGAACACTTGAAGGCGGAAACTTAGAAGCTGCAAGTTCGTTAATTGTCGCGCGCACAGGAACCGCAGTACGAATTAGGGAAATTCAAACTCATGGTTCTGTTGTTGCTGTTGCAGAGTCGGGCTCGCGTTGTGCCATCAATCTCTCGGGCATTGATGCGAATGAACTACAACGCGGTGATGCACTCGTTTGCGAGAACGACTGGCATATGAGCAATGCGTTTGACGCACGCATCACAGTGTTGCCTGCTCTCCAGCATGCACTCACACACCGTGGAAGTTTCACATTGCATGTTGGTACGCGTTCGCAATCAGCAACGGTTCGCATCTTGCAATCAGAGAACATCGACCCAGGCCAACCAGGTCTCGTGCGAATTCGATTTGAACATTCCTTGCCGTTAGTTCCTGGCGACCGATTTCTACTGCGTGATACCGGCATCGGTGCCACTGTTGGAGGCGGTGTCATTCTCGATGTGGACCCACGCGGTCGCGTCAAAGACGCCGCACCAGATGGCAGCCCCGAACAGATTTTGAATAACAGAGGATGGCTGACAGTTGACGAAGCTCGTCAACTAACAGGGAAAGACATTGCGCCGATTGTCGGCAAGTGGGTTGCAAGTGCCGAGACACTTCGCTCCACTGTGACTGCACTAGAGCAACAGCTCACAATCTCAGTGTCACTCGACACCGCCACACTTGCTGCATACGAACGTGATGTGATCTCGACAATTGATGGAGTGCACATCAATAACGGAATTGCAGTGCGAGGCGAATCGGATCCATTACTGAATCATCCTTATGTCTCGCTGTTCTTGCAGGCGGGCGTAACAACTCCCGATGCCGACAAGCTTGATCGAAACATCATTCGACAGTTGGTACAGAAGAAGATTCTGTTCGAACACGACAACATTGCTTTTCATGCAGAGACTCTTTCTTCAATGCGCCCCACGCTGGAACAACTGTGGGCGCAACATCCGGAGGGGTTCACGATGGCAAACCTTCGTGATGCGCTGTCCATCACTCGTAAACATGCTCTGCCTCTAGGCAATTGCCTCGACAAAGCGGGACTCACAAAACGGCAGGGTGACTTGCGCGTGGCTGGTTCGGCCTGGTGATGGCGGAGGCGGACGGGAATCGAACCCGCCGAACGGGGTTCGCCCGTTCCGTCTGTTTTGAAGACAGCGAAGCCCACCAGGTACTCAAACGCCTCCGCTGTCAGAGTAGCGTTCGGCCATGAGTTCTGTTGCGCCGGTACTTCCTGATGGATTTGTCGTCATCGTAAAACGCGAGTGCGCAACGTGCCAGATGGTTGATCCAGTACTCAAAGACATCTCTGCACACAGCACGCCACTCACGGTCTACACACAAGATGATCCGACATTCCCGGAATCTGTGTCAGCTATTCATGACTCTGACTTGGCAGTCTCCTGGCACAACAACATTGACACTGTTCCCACACTGATCAAAGTTGTGAACGGAAAAGAAGTAGACCGCACATTTGGTTGGTTGGCATCTGACTGGCAACGCATCACAGAAATTCCAGAACTCGGAACAGATCTTCCAGCCATGCGGCCTGGTTGTGGCTCGATGAGCGTCGACCCAGACATTGTCGACAAATTGCGTGCAAAGTTCACAGACTCTCCTGTTATCGCGCGCACTGTTGAATTCTCAGACGCTGAAGATGAATTTGAGGCAATGTACGCACGCGGATGGACCGACGGCTTCCCTGTTATCCCACCAACACGTGAACGTGTGTTGCGGATGCTCACTGGTACGACTCGCCATCCGCAAGACGTCGTTGCAATTGCGCCACCCGACTTGGTGGAACTCACTGTTGAAAAAATTGCTATCAATGCAGTGATGGCAGGATGCCTTCCCGAATACATGCCGTGGGTTATCGCAGCACTTGAAGCAGTGTGCAACGACCAATTCAATATGCACGGCGTATTGGCCACAACGATGCCTGTTGGTCCAGTGATTATTTGTAATGGTCCTGGCACTCGTGCGATTGGCATGAACTCTGGCATTAACGCGTTTGGTCAAGGCAACAGAGCAAACAACACCATCGGCCGCGCAGTACAACTCACCATTCGCAATGTTGGCGGCGGGCGCCCTGGCGAAGTAGACCGCGCAACTCACGGCAACCCCGGAAAGATTTCGTTCTGTTTTGCAGAAGATGAAGTCGGATCACCATTTACTTCGCTTGCAACCGAACGTGGCATACCGCTCGGTCAGAACGCAGTCACAGTGTTCGCCGGCGAAGGACCACGCTGTGTTGTTGATCAATTAGCACGCACACCTGAAGAGTTGACAAATTCGCTCGTTGCATGTTTGCAAACTGTGCATCACCCAAAGTTGGTCATTGGCTTTGATGCGATTCTCACCATCAGCCCAGACCATGGTCGCGTGTACGCCGAAGCCGGATGGTCTCGCGAAAAACTCATTGCCGAACTGACCGAACGCTCCATGACACCCGGCGCTGACTTAGTGCGCGGTGCGCGTGAGATGGCAGAAGGCATTCCGTCTCACCTACGTGATGCCACTTTGCCAAAGTTCCGACCTGGGGGCATTCTGCTTACCTATGCCGGCGGTGGAGCTGGACTGTTTTCTTCCATCGTTGCTGGTTGGGCCAATGGCGCAATCGGTTCAGACCCCGTGACCCGAGTCGTTGGCTCGTGACATACTGATACCTATGGCTTCTGGCATCACCATTCTCGATCCGACCAATGAGTCGAAGCCTGCAACGCGTCAACTGCTTGCACGCCCCGCCAGCATCAAAGGCCTCACCATCGGTCTTCTTGATATCTCGAAGCCACGTGGCAATCTGTTTCTCAACCGCATCGAAGAACTTCTCACCGAACGCGGCGCAAAAGTATTGCGATACTCAAAGCCCACGTTTACAAAACCTGCGCCAGTTGACTTGCGACAAGAAATTGCCACACAGTGCAACTTGGTCATAGAAGCACTGGCCGATTGAGGCAGTTGCACGTCATGCAGTGTGCATGACATTTCAGATCTAGAACTACGAGGCATCCCGGGTGTCTTTGTTGCAACTGAAGAATTCGTAAGTGCCGGCACTGCACAATCCATTTCCCTTGGCTTGCCAAGCATGAAGCGGGTGTACACCACTCACCCAGTGCAAGATCGAACTGATGAAGAGATGGTCGCTATGGCTGATCAGTTCTTTCTTGAAATCCTTGCCTGCATTACATCAGGCGAGTAACGCTTCATACCCAAGTATCATCGTGGAGTGCTCCCCGCTACCCGAATCCTGATGCTGCGCCATGGCCAGAGCGAATGGAACGCACAAGGTCGTTGGCAGGGTCAAGCAGATATCGAACTCACTGATCTTGGTGTTGACCAAGCGCGTGCTGCAGCACAAAAGCTCGGCATGTTTGATGCAATTGTGTCCAGCGACTTATTACGCGCTCGCACTACAGCCACAATTATCGCCAACAGTCTTGGTGCGGGCCTAATGGACCCCGACGTTCGTTTGCGCGAAACACATGTCGGCGAATGGCAAGGACTCACCCCAAGCCAAATCGAACGTGATTGGCCTGGCTATTTGGAATCACACCAACGCCCGCCAGGTTTTGAATCAGACGAATCAATTGTTGCTCGCGTCACTGATGCACTCGTTGATATCGCAACACAATTTGCCGGCGGTGAAGTGTTAGTAGTTGCCCATGCCGGAGTGATTCGCGTGATGCGTAGGTCACACAAAAAAGTTGATTCACGTATTTCTAATTTGGGCGGATGCCAATTCATTGTGCGCCCAGGATCACCAAGCCCCATTGAGATCGGTGATGTTGTTGATTTGCTCGAGCACGGCGCCATCGGCGAAGAGCTCTAACTTCATGTTTTCTCGTTTCGTCGACAACTCATACGCAGCACCTGTTCGCAAGAATCTCGACCGCCTTGTGTGGGGTCGCTTGGTTTCCAATGCGTGCTACAGATTTGCTCCGCCGTTTATTGCAGTCATCGCCCGCGGCCTGCATGTCAGCGTGGCGGAAATGGGCGTTGCGCTCATGATCGGTGAATTCGCCGGACTTGCTTCTCCCATTCTGGGACGCGTTGTAGATCGCGGTAATCGTGTTACATCAATGACAATCGGAATGGTCGCAATCACACTCGGAGTTGTTGGTGCAGCAACGGCCACCACTCTTGTGCAGTTTGCAATTTCAATGTTCCTCATGAGTGGCTCAAAGGTGCTGTTCGACACTGCACTCATCGTGTGGGTGAATGATCATGTTGAATACGAACGGCGCGGACGCATTGTCGGGGTCATCGAAACGTCGTGGGCCTTGTCGTTGTTTATCGGCGTTGCAATCATGGGTATCGCTACCGCACTTATCTCTTGGCGTGCAGGTTTTGTAGTTGGTGCTATCGGCATGGCTATAACTGGTTTTTTGATAGTCAGTGCACTTCCCCGTCATGAGGCTCATGCCCCGGTTCGCACTGAACTTCGCGGCACAGTTCCACGCAACGGATACTTTGTGTTTGCATCAGCATTTCTCTTGATGGGTGCCAGCCAATGTCTTGGCATCACGTTTGGCCCATGGTTTGAAGATGAGTTCGGTTTCTCAAGCGCAGCACTGATTGGTGTTGTTATTGTGCTCGGCCTCTTTGAACTTGTTTCCAGTATTGGTAGCTCGCGCGTCACAGATACATGGGGCAAGGAAATCAGTGTTCGTCGCGGAGCCGTGCTGATGTTGATTGCAACACTTGCTATGGCTGCAGCACCGCACGTTTCTTATATCGCGGTCCCCATGTTGGTGTTGTTCATCATGGGGTTTGAGTTTGCACTTGTCAGCATGTTGCCGTTAGCCGCCAATATTGTTCCGAACAGTGGCGGCATTGGTCTTGGCCTCACAGTTGGCGCCGGCACATGTGGCCGAGCAATCTTCAGCACAGTTGCTACTTCGCTGTATGACTCAGTCGGCCCCGTAGGCCCAGCACTCGCGGCTGTTGCATTATCTGCAATCACCGTGTTACTGATCAGTCTTTATGCGCGGTCGGTGCGATAACCGTTTGTGATTGGCATACGGCGGTCTTTGCCAAATGCTTTTTCTGAAATACGAACACCGGGCGCACACTGGCGACGTTTGTATTCGTTGATATCAACAAGTCGCGCAATACGAGCTACAACAGCAGCATCGAAACCAAGCTTCTGAATTTCTGGCACGGTCAAGTCATTGTCGATGTAATGACGCAAAATCGGATCAAGGTCTTCATATGCAGGAAGGCTCTGGTCATCACGTTGATCAGGACGCAATTCAGCACTTGGTGGCTTAGTGATGACGGATTCAGGAATTATCTCGCGACCAGCACGTTCATTGATACGACGACACAACGCAAACACTTGCGTCTTAAACACATCTTTAATAACGGCGTACCCACCAGCTGAGTCACCATAGATAGTGAAATAGCCAACTGCCATTTCGCTCTTGTTGCCAGTGGTGAGAACCATCCAACCGAACTTGTTGCTTAACGCCATCAATGTCATTCCGCGAACACGACTCTGCAAGTTCTCTTCCGTGAGATCAGGGTCACGACCGGTAAATGATGGTGCAAGCATTTCCAAGTACGAACCAAAAGCTGGCTCAATAGAAACAACTCTGTGATCAATACCTAAGGCGTTGGCGAGCTTTTCAGCATCATCAAGTGAACCTTGGCTTGAATACCGAGACGGCATCGCGACACCATGAACATGATCAGCACCAAGTGCATCGACAGCAATAGCTGCAACGATGGAAGAGTCGATTCCGCCGGAAAGACCAATGACAACATCGGTGAACCCGTTCTTGTGTACATAGTCGCGTGTGCCAACAACGAGAGCGTCATACACGCGATCAAGATCAGAGGCAAATGGCTCAACATGAGTCGGAGTCACAGTTCCGTCGCCACCAATAGTTACGACCGCAAAATCAGATTCAAACGATTTCATTCTGCAGGTGATAACACCATTGCAATCAACAACAACACTCGACCCGTCGAATACAAGTTCATCTTGTGCCCCAACTTGGTTCACGTACACAATGGCACTCTTAGTTTCCTTTGCGCGCGTTGACAACATTTGTTCGCGTTGCAGGTTCTTGCCTTCGTGAAAAGGTGACGCATTCAAGTTCAACATGATTCGTGCGCCGCTTGCTGCCTGTGCCGCAACAGGACCATCTGCGTACCAAATGTCTTCACAGATTGTGACGCCAACTGTTACATCATCAATGGAAAACAATCCAGAAGTAACGCCGTCATTCAATGCAGGACCTGGTGTGAAGTATCGATCTTCATCGAACACTGCATAGTTCGGAAGAAGCTGCTTCAAGTACACACCTTGCACGCCACCGTTTCGACACAGTGCAACTGCGTTAAATAGTTGGTCGCCGTCAGCTTTTACGAAACCGATGAGAGCTGTGCACGCCTTCGTCGCCGTGGCAATGCGCTCGACTGCTAATTCGTTGTCGCGTACGAATGCCTTTTTCAGTAACAAGTCCTCTGGTGGGTAGCCCGTGATGGTCAATTCGGGATACACCACGACATGACAACCAGCTGCTTCGGCCTTGGCATAATCAGCCAAAATCTTGGCTTCGTTGCCTGCCAAGTCACCCACGAGAGGGTTCAACTGGGACAAACCAACCGTCAGGCCCTTGGGTGTAGCGAAAGATCCAGCGGATGTCACGAGGTCAGGCTAACCAGCGACCCCTCAAAACCCCATACACATAAGGTTTCCCTTACTCAGAGGGGTCAGCTGTCCCCGTTTCACACAGCGTTCACATTTGGGCAATGGGAAAGAAACGGCTTCGTGACATCCTGTAGACAGTAAAAAAAGCGGGATTCGTCCCTCGTTAGTAAAGGACACCACTGTGCCCATTCAGGCTGAATACATCTGGATCGACGGAACGTCGCCAACACCATTGCTCCGTTCAAAGACCAAAATCATTCCCGACTTCGCCGGCGCTATCGCCGACATGCCGATGGATGAATGGGGCTTTGACGGTTCTTCCACAGAACAAGCACAAGGCGATTCGTCTGACTGCGTATTGCGCCCTGTCTTTCAGTGCCCAGACCCAATTCGTGGCGGCAAGAACGTACTTGTCATGTGCGATGTGTTGATGGCAAAAGATGCGTCACCGCATCCATCAAACACACGCGCACCACTTGCAGCTGCACAAGCAAAATATGCCGACCAAGAAATGTGGTACGGCATCGAGCAGGAATACACCATGCTTCGTACAGATGGCAGCCCATACGGTTTCCCCGTTGGTGGTTTCCCGAAGCCACAGGGACCGTATTACTGCGGCGTAGGCGCAGGCCGCGTTGTTGGTCGCGAGATCATCGAAGAGCACACACAGGCATGCATCGACGCAGGCCTTCTCATCGCTGGTACAAACGCAGAAGTAATGCCCGGCCAATGGGAATTCCAAATTGGTGCAGCAGACGCACTCACAGTGTCAGACCACATGCATGTTGCACGTTGGTTGCTCCACCGCATTGCAGAAGATTACGACGTGGTCATCTCGTTCGACGCAAAGCCGATGAAGGGTGACTGGAACGGCGCAGGCGCACACACAAACTTCTCAACCAAAGCAATGCGTGAGGGCTACCCAGCCATCATCGAAGCATGCGAGAAGCTTGGTACCCGCGTTATGGAACATGTCGAGCACTACGGTGACGACATCCAAAGCCGCCTTACCGGTAAGCACGAAACTGCTCCATGGAACAAGTACTCATACGGAGTCTCAAACCGTGGCGCATCAGTACGTATCCCATGGCAGGTTGCTCGCGACCAAAAGGGTTATGCAGAAGACCGTCGCCCGAACGCAAACGTTGACCCTTATACGGTCACACGTCTCATCCTTGAGACTGTTTGCGGCTAAGCCACAACGAATAATTACGGGAAACGGGGGGCCTTGTGCCCCCCGTTTTTCATTTCAAGTAGCCCAATGACCCGCCTCACGGCAGACTGAAGAGATGAGCGACATGATGGACCAACACCGCGACTATGTATTGCGCACCGTCGAAGAGCGCGGAGTGCGCCTCGTACGCCTCTGGTTTACCGACGTACTCGGCACATTGAAGAGCTTTGCTATCAGCCCAGCTGAACTAGAAAACGCACTCGAAGACGGTATGACGTTCGATGGTTCTTCTATCGACGGGTATTCGCGAGTTCAGGAAGCAGACGTTCTTGCTGTTCCAGATCCGAACACATTTGAAGTGTTGCCGTGGGTTGACAACAAAGCAGCCGAGGCTCGCGTCATCTGTGATGTGCGAAATCTTGATGGTTCTATTTTTGAAGGCGACCCTCGCCAAGTGTTGCGCCGCAACCTTGATGCCGCGCGCGCTATGGGATACGAATTCCTTATTGCTCCCGACATGGAGTACTTCTATTTCGAGCCTCCAGTGCGCGGACAAGTTCCCGTACCTCTTGATGAAGGCGGCTTCTTTGATCTCACCACGACTGACGTTGCTTCATCACTACGCAAGCAAACTATTCGCACACTCGAGACAATGGGAATTCCCGTTGAATACTCATTCCATGAAGATGCACCTAGCCAGCAAGAAATAGATCTGCGTCACACAGATGCACTTTCAATGGCAGACAGCGTGATGACTTTCCGAATGATCGTGAAAGAAATCGCAGCCATGAACAATGTGCACGCCACGTTTATGCCAAAGCCGCTTGAAGGTGTTCAGGGTTCCGGCATGCACTTGCATCTGTCCTTGTTCTCTGGCGATACCAACGCGTTCTATTCAGCAGATGACCCGAACAACTTGTCACCTGTAGCAAAGTCATTCATGGCTGGCCTGTTGCGCCACGCCGCTGAAATAACAGCCGTTACAAACCAAACGGTGAACAGTTACAAGCGTCTCGTACCTGGCTTCGAAGCACCTGTGCACATCAGTTGGGCACGCAATAACCGAAGCGGACTTATTCGTGTGCCAATTCCAAAGCGTGGAAGTGTCAGCGCCACCCGTATTGAATACCGTTCGCCAGACCCAGCGTGCAACCCATACCTTGCCTTCTCCGTCATTCTTGCTGCCGGCATGAAAGGCATCCGTGAAGGCTATGTACTTGAGCCAGAGGCCGATGCCAACTTGTTTGAGATGGGAGACGCTGCCCTAGAAAAATTGGGCATTCAACAATTGCCGCAATCACTGAACGATGCACTCAAAGTGATGGAGACATCAGAACTTGTACAAGAAGCACTTGGTGAACATATTTTTGAATGGTTCCTTCGCAACAAGCGTCAGGAATGGCGCGAATACAAAACCCAAGTCACCCCGTTTGAACTCAACCGCTATCTGAAATCGCTGTAACTACTTCCATGGCTACTTCCGACATGATTGTTGTGTTCCCTGCGAACCCCACTCCTGATTTAGCGCGCACCCTTGATTTAGGTGGCTACCGCTGGAAAGCAGTGTCTGGCGCAGACGAAGCAGGCAAGTGCGAGCCTCAAGCTGGATGGATGGGCGCAATCATCACATGTGATGAAGACCCGGAAAATGCATGGGCCTTTGCTCGCGCATTGCGTAAGCGTGACAATGCAGTTGATTCTGTAATAGTTCTTGTCTCTGGAACGCAACTTGGTGATCTTGAACTGCGCGATGACTTGTTTGATGACTTCTGCCTCACACCATTTCATCCGCGCGAATTAGAGGCACGACTTCGTCATCTCTTTTCCAGCACTGAAAGTGGCTTACGCCCAGAACTTGTTGAGCACTCTGGTCTTATTCTCAACCTTGAGACATATCAAGCAACGTTTAATGGCCATGCTCTTGACCTCACGTTCATGGAATATGAACTACTGAAATTCCTTGCCCAAAACCCTGGCAAGGTATTCACACGCGAAATGCTTCTCTCACGCGTATGGGGCTACGAGTACTACGGTGGCGCTCGCACAGTTGATGTTCATGTTCGTCGTCTTCGAGCAAAGCTTGGCGAAGAACACGCCAACCTGATTCAAACTGTTCGCAGCGTTGGCTATCGCTTCGGCCAATCCCGCTGGGGCTCCTAGAGCCAGTTGTTCCTTCGGAACACTCTGAATAGACCCGCCGATACGGCACCTAGTACGCCGAGGACTACGTAGTAGCCGTACTTCCATTGCAGTTCAGGAAGATTCTCAAAGTTCATTCCATAAATTCCGGCAACCATCGTTGGCACAGCACCAATACCGACCCATGCGGAAATCTTTCTCATGTCAACGTTCTGTTGCACCTGAATGAGTGCAAGGTTGGCATGAAGGGCAGCTTCCATCAGGTCATTCATGGTGTTCACATCGTCAATCACCTTCATGAGATGGTCACGTACGTCGGCAAACTGGGGTGCAAACTGCGCATCAATATGCGGAACTTCACTAGAGGCAAGCCTGTTAAGAGGTTCGATTAACGGATATACAGCTCGTCTGAATTCAAGCAGCTCACGCTTCACTGTGTACAAACGTGCAGATGGTGCTGGAACCTCATCATCAAAGACCATGTCTTCCAAACTTTCAACATCTTCCTGAAGGTTCCACGCAACATCTACATATTGATCAACAAGTCGGTCAAGCACCTCGTGAAGAACCGCCGTTGATCCTTCCTTCAAACGTTCAGGATGTTGTTCTAGATCGGCTCGAATTGACCGCATCGGAATGGCATCACCGTGCCTAACAATGACAATGAATTTTTCATTGATGAAGATGCCAATATCGCCAACAACAATCCGTGATGTTCCTGTATCAAACATCACAGTCTTAAGGATCAAAAACGAATGACGTGGATACACGTCGAGTTTCGGACGCTGGCGACCCATAACCGCGTCTTCCACAGCCAGTGAATGCAAAGAGAACTTCTGTTGGTAGTCCTGAATCTCATCTACTTTGGGATCAAGAAGCCCCACCCACGTAAACCCATTACCGGGTTCAACTTCGTGTGATCTCACACCATTGATATAAACCGCTGAATCAACTAACACAACGACACCTTACATTCAGAGCTATGAACGATGTAAGACTTCTTGCTTCACGCGGCGTGAACAAACGCCGTTACTGAATCAGCAATCATTTGTACGGCAATTGCCGCGAGCAACATGCCTGCGACTCGAGCAAGTAATACCACGCCAGCAGGACGAAAAATCTTTTTTACGATGCCGCTGAACCGAAGTGTGATAAGGGATACAGACAATGCACATGCAATTGCTGCAACAACACTGAACCATTCAGCTGTTCCGTCGGCTTTTCCGAAGAACACAATGGTGGCCACAATGGCGCCAGGGCCAGCAAGTAAGGGCGTACCTAATGGAACCATTGCAATTGATGTGCGCTGTTCGGGAGCCGCCACTTCAAAAGTGTCTTCGCTTCCGCCCTTGCCGTAGAGCAATTGCAACGCAACGAGAAGCAAGAGCAACCCGCCAGCACCTTGTAACGCCGGAACAGAGACATGCAAGTAATCAAGAACTGTGCGACCCCCAACAGCGAACAGTGAGATGACGAAGAAAGCTGTTCCGACCGCGAGGAATGCTGCGCGATGACGCTCTTTGTCAGTCAAACGTTGTGTGACTGCCAAAAAGATGGGAACGTTGCCAGGAGGATCGAGAATGACCAACATGGTCACAAGGACCTCACCAAATAATCGCATGTGTTGAGGCTAGGCGGTTAACGCAGTGCGTCAGCGAACATGATGGCTGCAAAGACAAAGAAAGCGATCGACGATGCGATTCGCACAGTCTTGGCTTGCAATCGATCACCCAACGCTTTGCCAACAGCAATAGCAAGACCATCAGCAATGACCATTCCAACGGTTGAACCTGCCCACGTGCCTACAAGCCCTTCAGTGGTTGCGAGAGTGACAGTGGCAAGCATGGTTTTGTCGCCAAGTTCTGCCAAGAAGAACACGGTGCCCACCGCAATGATGATGTGCTTTGAGGAGAGCTTGGTGCTTTCTTTGTCTTCTTCTGTTAACTCATCACCACGAAGAGTCCAGAGACCAAAACCAACAAACGCAATCGCGCCAACAATATTGATCAGTTTGGTCGGTAGTGCAGTGCCAATCAGCCCACCAAGCGCAACGGAGAATAAATGAACAAGACCGGTTGCCAGAGTGATTGCAATCATGACGGGCACGGTTTTGTAGCGCGTTGCAAATGCAAGAGCCATCAATTGGCTCTTGTCGCCCAGTTCAGCAACAAAAATGACTCCGAAAGATAAAAGAAAAGCGTGAAGCATTAGATATTCAGTTGCTGCATCTTTGTTGCAATACGAGTATGTGTCGTCATCATCTCGGTGACTTTGGTACTGACCAATTCCCTGTTACGCACAACAGCCTTGCCGTGCACGATTGTGTCTCGTGCAGATGTCGGCCCACAACGCAACCATGCTTCAATCGGGTCAGCAATTGCACCAGCGAATTGAATACCGGTGAGATCCCAAATAGCGATGTCACCAACCATGCCAACTTGCAGTTGACCAATTTCACCAATGCGGCCAAGGCAACCTGCTCCACCAATGGTTGCAACTTCAAGTGCCATTCGTGCATCAGCTGCATCTGCACCACTCTTGAGTTTTGCAAGCAACATAGCTTGGCGTGCTTCTAGCCACAGACTGGCGGAGTCTGCGCTTGATGAACCATCAACACCAAGACCAACGTGCACGCCTGCTTTACGCAATTCAACAACTGGTGAAATTCCTGACGCAAGAATGAGATTGCTACTTGGACAATGAGCAGCACCAATTCCGGCAGCACCGAGTGCTTGAATCTCATCGTGGTTTGGCATGACGCAATGGGCCACCCAAGTGCGATCACTCAGCCAGCCGACTTCCTTCAAATACTCAAAGGGTCTGCAGCCAAAGGTGGCAATGGAGAAATCATCGTCTTCTGCATTTTCTGCAAAGTGGGTATGCAAGCGAACGTCAAGTGATTCAGCAAGTTCAGCAGAGCGAATCATGAGATCTTTTGTGACGCTGAACGGCGAGCACGGCGCAAGAGCAATGCGTGTCATTGCGCCGAATGAACGATCATGATGCTTCTCAACAGCCTCCTTCGAGAACGCAAGAATCTCATCGTCTTCCTGTACAACATCATCTGGTGGAAGTCCGCCATCTTTTTGCGACAACGACATTGAGCCACGCGTTGGGTGAAAACGAATTCCCAAATCTTTTGCTGCAGCAATCTCTGCTGACAACAAGTCACCACCATTACGCGGGTGCAAGTACAAGTGGTCTGTACTAGTGGTGCAACCAGACAACGCAAGTTCGGCTAAACCAATCCATGCAGATACATGTGCTCCTTCTTCATCAAGCGCTCGCCACAATGGGTACAGCGTTTGTAACCAACCGAACAACGGTGACGATGTCATCGGCGGATATGCGCGTGTCAGGTTTTGATATAGGTGATGGTGAGTGTTGATGAGGCCGGGCGTTACTAAACACCCTGTTGTATCAATGCGTTCAGTCGCCGCAGGCATCGGATCTGTTGAAGTACCAACACCAGAGATAAGGCCATTTGTGATGGCAACCCATCCACCAGGCAATTCGCGACGTGCAGTGTCAACCGTTGCAACAAGGCGAGCGTTATGAATAAGAAGATCAGCGGTCATACGGAGACCCACAGATGCGAACTACTAGTAGTTCGAGTCGATAAGTTCACTGCCCTCGTGGCGAATCTCTGCATCGCGATACAAGAAGTGACCAATGAGAGCGGCAAGAGCAGCTGTTGACAAACCAACAACGATGGGAAACGCAAGAAGCGCTACAACAAGAATGATGGGGCCGGGCATGACTTACTTACCTTTCGCTTCGGGCTTGAACGCCCATGCTTCGATTTCTACAGCGCCGCCGAACGGGAGCGACGCAACACCAATGGTGCTGCGTGCAGGACGTGCTGTGCCGAATCCTTTTGCGTATGCCTCGTTAAACGTCGCAAACGTATCCATGTCGGTGAGGAAGCAGAGAGTCTTTGAAATGTCATTGATGCTTGCGCCCATTGAAGCAAGTTGCGCTTTCAAGTTCACAATTGCTTGATTGGTTTGTGCAAGCACTCCACCTTCGACAATTGCTCCGTCTTTCATGCCGAGCTGGCCGGACACGATGATCCAGTCGCCTGCGCGAACAACGGGGGTATATGGGGGCTGCGGTGCTGCTGACATAGATACAACCTTACGCCACAGCGCCGATTGCGTACGATTGACCCTGATGTCCCCTTTCCCTACATATAGCCGTCGCCGATTCTTGGCACTTTCTGCCTCGTTGGGCCTTGGTGGATTAGTCGCAGCTTGCGGAGGCTCATCGTCGTCGTCAAGTTCGGGCGCTATTGATGGCATCTCGGGCACCCTGCAAGTAGTGAAGCGATTTCCGACCACTGGGTTAGTCCCTGGATCCATTCGGCTACCTATTTCATTGGCCGATACGTCGGGGGTCCTTACAACAGCCGGGAAAGTAAAACTGCCGCAAACTCTCACTGGAAAAGTCATTGACACTGCAACAGGCGATGTAGTCATTGCTTCTGTGACCGCCGACAAACATGACACGAACATGTCTTCTGCATATTGGCCATTCATTGTTGACGTCAAAAAAGTTGGTGTCTACCTTTTGATACTTGATGTCGCTCCTGAATCAGAGATGTCATTTCAAGTCGAAGAACGAGCAAACGTAGCGTGGCCTTTGGTCGGCGATCCGTTGCCTCCGTTTGATACACCAACAAATGACAACAAACGTGGTGTTGATCCGATCTGTACCCGCCCTCAAGGAACATGCCCTTTTCATGCCGTCACTTTGACGGAAGCATTACAGAGCGGAAAGCCGGTGGTGTATTTCATTGGCACGCCGGCGTATTGCCAAACAGGAACATGTGCACCTGGTCTTGAAGCACTTATTTCAGTGTCAAAATCAGTGGGTGACGCTGCTGTTTTCGTACACGCCGATGTTTACTCAGATAAAACTGCAACTAATCCAGCGCCAGCAGTGGAAGCCTTCAAGTTGACGTACGAGCCAGTGCTGTACATCACAGATGCAAAAGGTGTTTTGGTGAACAGGCTTGACGCAGTGTTCGACGTAACTGAAATGAGCAGCGCGTTAGCTGCAGCGGGAATCAGCTAAAAGATTTGCCGCAACCGCATGAGCGAGTTGCAGATGGGTTTGTGATTGCAAAACCTTGTTCGTTGAGACCATCTTTGTAGTCAAGGCTTGCGCCTTCGAGCATTGGAGCTGATGCTGGGTCAACAACAACGCGCACTGCACCAAAAGTGAGTGTGATGTCATCGGTAGCAATGTCGCCATCGAAGTACATGTCGTATGAGAAACCTGAGCAACCGCCAGACTTCACTGCAACGCGAAGTGCCATCTCTGATGCGCCTTCTGCTTCGAGAAGCTGGGCGACTTTGCTTGCTGCATTATCTGTGAGAGTGATCATGGTGGACCTTTCGAAGCGGGTTCCTGTACTTCCCCAATAATAGGCACAGGGAATGGCATTAACAATACGCCAGTAGGATTAATTATGTGAGCAAGAGAGCCGTTGCAGCGCCCTCCATTGAAGAGGTCCAAAACCTACTTCGTGCTGTCATTGACCCCGAATTAGGCGACAACATCGTCGATTTGGGCATGGCGGGGGCCATCACCATGGCTGACGGAGTCGTCACCATCGGCGTCAAACTCACAATTCGTGGCTGCCCATTGCGTGCCCAAATTCAAAAAGACATCCGAACTCGTCTTGAAGTGCACCCCTGGGTCACCAAAGTAAAGATCGATTGGGGCGAAATGACCCCCGAAGAGCGCACCGATGTCATGTCGCGCGCCAGGTGGAATGCACGTGAAAACGCAACTGATACTGCCGTGCCATTGTCGGCTCGTGTTCTTGCAATTGCCAGCGGCAAAGGTGGAGTCGGAAAATCTTCTGTCACTGTCAACTTGGCTGCTGCACTTGCAGCCGCCGGAAAAACCGTTGGCGTTCTCGATGCAGACATTTGGGGATTCTCTATCCCTCGCATGTTGGGAATGCCGGATCGTCTAGAAGCAGCTGCCGTTCCTGGTCACGACAAGCCAATGATTATTCCGAACGAACGAGTGATCGGAAACGGATTACTCAAAGTCGTGTCAACCGGAATGTTGGTAGAAGACGAAGGCACTGCGCTGATGTGGCGTGGCCTCATGCTGACAAAAGCTGTTGAGCAATTTCTGAATGATGTCAACTGGGGCCATCTTGATTATTTGCTGATCGACATGCCACCAGGAACTGGTGACGTACAAATGGGGCTCGCACGCATGTTGCCACGCACAGATTTATTGATTGTCACCACGCCAGCAGTCTCTGCACAGAAGGTTGCTATTCGTGCTGCCGATATGGCGCGAAGAAGTTTCTTGCGTGTTGCTGGTGTTATTGAAAACATGAGCGAGTTCACATGCGATCATGGCGAGTCGTACGCGTTGTTCGGCACAGGTGGCGGACAAGCTCTTGCTGATGAAGTGGGCGTTGAGCTTCTTGGTCAAATTCCGATTGAGCCAGCAGTTGCTGCTGGTGGAGACAACGGAGAGCCATTAGTTCTCACTTCATCGTCTGAAGCCGCACGAATCTTTACTGCAATTGCAGCGCACATCATTGCGGAGACTCCTGAAATAAACGACATGGCCGGATGTTCTGCACGCGACGAAGACGTCGTGGTCACAGTACGTCGTAGTCAGAATCTCCAGGCATAGCAATACCAATCACTCGACCATCTGAGTCGATTTTGATTTTCGGCAGAATGGTTTGCGGAGTACCAACTTTTGCAGCAGCTGCCATGACTTCATCTGTTGTTGCATGAGGTAGCAAGAATTCAATGTTGGCCTTAGTAGGTGGCATCAACATGAGATCTTTATCGTGGGCACGACTCATGGCTTCTTGAGGACTAATCCAAAAACTTTCAATAGTTTCACCATCATCGTGCAACGGCACTTGGGCAGCTGGCGCGCGCGCAATAAAGAAACGCGTATCGAAACGGCGCTTCTCGCCCATTGGTGTAATCCAATGGCTGACATAGTGAATGTCATCAGTTGTTAAACGCAAACCTTCTGCAATACACAAGTCAAGTAGCGCTACTGAACCATCGTGAATGTTGTGGCGTTCATGGTTGAAACGGGCTTCCACTTCAGGAGAATCAAAACGCACGACATCACCCGTGTCTTCGTGACGAGCAAGCAATACTCCAGCTTCTTCAAAACATTCGCGAATGCATGCAACCCAATATGCAAGACCGCCGTTGGCAAGACCTAACAATGAACTGGCGTGCGCATCAGTAAGCCCGTCGCAGATTTCCGCAATTTCTTCGATGCCGTCAACGTCGTCAACTTTTCCGCCGGGGAATACAAACATTCCGCTGGCAAATGCAGCGGAAAATGTGCGGCGCAACATAAACACTTCGATACCACCAGCAACTGCATCGCGAATAAGCAGAACAGTGGCTGCTGGTTTTACGGGGACAGTACGTGGGTCAAAAGGCTCGTCACTCGCCTGTGGTGCATTGCTCATTACTTGTTCTCCCCCTCAAGAGGGTCAACATCGATGACATCAAAAGATGACGCCAATGTTCCCCTGGTCTCCACGATAGGTCCCGTGTGCGTTGCGCGTATCACTGTGATCTTGGAACGACTTCTGCGCAGTACCAGCTTGGTAGCCAATGCTCGTGTCGGTGGCAACAGGAGTGTGATGGCAAGTACGTCTGAGACGAAGCCAGGTGCAAACAGAAAAACACCAGCAGCCAAGACACACACGCCGTGGACAATTTGTGATGATGGCTCTTCCCCGCGCTGAATTGCTGCGGTGAAGTCTTTGTACACACGAAGACCTTCGCGTTTTACTAACGATGTACCGACCGCCGAAATCGCAATGAGCAAGGCGATCGTGGGCAGTAGTCCGACTTGATGACCTACTTGAACAATGACGTACAACTCAATCAGTGGCAATACCACGACAAGCGACACGATCAATAAGAACATTTTCTAGCTTTTTGACCGAGCTTCGCGATAATCCTTGGCGGCACCTTCAAGTGGTTCCACTTCCAATGTGATGCCGTCGATTGCAACTACTCGCATCTGTTCATTGTCCAACAACGGCGTTGCGCGGTTTGTACGTGCGTGCCATTTTGCACCATCAACCAGAACAATTCCTTCTGGGTTCACGTTTCCGACTGCTACACCAACGGTGCCCAGGAGATTCTCGCGGCCAATAGTCGGAGTCGCAAATCGTGTGCGCACCATAGAAGGCATACCGACAACGAATGACAATGCAACGCTGATAATGCAGACAGACATTGATAGCCAGCCTGGTCGCATAGTGATTCCATCAACATCTCTGAACATCGTGAATGCACCAATGACGTATGACACGAGGCCGACACCAGTCCAGAATCGCGGAACTCCAACTTGTACGTCAATTGCGAATGCAACAAAGGCGGCGAGCAAGAACCCGATACCGATACCACTCATGGACAAAGCACCAATGCCCATGCACCCAAGTATGAGACACACTGCGCCAACAAATGCAGCGATTCCAATACCCGCAGTAAAGAATTCAAAGACCAGTAACGCAAGCCCGATTGTCACTAACAACAGAGCAGATGGAGGGCTCGCCACTGTGTGCAACAAGCGTGGCATAAGACCAAGTTTGAAGAAGCGAACAGTGGTTGCTTCACGTGTGACTTGTCCTTTTGTATCTAACGCATCAGACACAGTGTCAAGTGTGACGGATCGAACATTCAGACCATCGAGCGCATAGAGCATGTTGCGTAACACAGGAACGCCGCGGTCATCTGTAGAAAACTTCAAGACTTTTTGTTCACGTGCATCAAGAAAACCTAAAGAACCAGCTTGTAGTTTTTCATCTGCCGCACCGAAGGTCACTTGAGTGCCGTTCACAGACAACATGGCACCAGTGCGTCCGATACGCGCGCCAGGTGCCATTGCTGTCACGTCAGCTACTGCCAACATTTGCGCAGGTAGTCCATACGCACGTGCGCCACTTGGGCCGACCCAAATTGCGACAGGAATTTTTGAGGCTGAAATCGCTGAAAGAACTTCGGTCATGCGATCACGATTAACGACAGCGCCTTGTGTGTTCAGTTGAAAAATAACTGCCTGTGCGCCGTTGTTCTGCGAACGGATAATTGCGTTCTCAATGGAGTCCGCAACGATGCTGTCAATCAGCCCACTCACTTCAACCACGTCGACAGGGGCAAGTTTCACTGAGTTGTCAGCTGCGCTCGCACCGTGGCCAGTCATCAAGCTGAGCGCTGGCCCGGCAATAACAAGTGCCAGTCCGCACATGATGCGTCTTTTTGCGCCTACCCTCAATGGTCTCTCCTTCTTTATGGAACTACACCCTTTTTTCACGGCACAGCGTGTCCTTATTGTCGCTGGTAAAGGCGGCGTTGGGAAATCGACCGTTGCCGCTTCCCTTGCCCAACTCTCGGCCCGAAGTGGATTACGCACCCTTTTGGTCACTTTGGATGAGCCAGCCAGTGGCCTTGAGCCCCATGAACTGCTCGAGCAGATCACCATTAGTCCGGGGAGAGCACTGGCTGATTACCTTGCTACCAAAGGGTTAGGGCTGATTTCCCGCCAATTAGCGCGCTCAGGAATTATGGAATTGGTGGCCACCACGGCACCTGGCCTCGATGACCTTTTGGTCCTGGGGCGCATCAAGGCGTTTGAACACGAGCGGCCAACCGACGTCATCATCGTGGACGGGCCAGCAGCTGGCCATGCACTTGATTTGGTGCGGGCACCAGTGCAATTGAAGCGAGCCATCGGGTCGGGGCCAATCAGCCAACAGGCAGATGAAGTGCTCGCCATGCTTCGCGACCCGGCTCGGTGCAAAGTGATGTTGGTAACAACTGCGGCCATCACGCCCGTCACCGAAACATGTGAAGCAGCTGACGAGCTGGTGGAAAAAGCACACATTGCACTTGCACCAATCGTTGTGAACAAATGCAATCCTGATGTTCCCCGAGTTGATGAAGCCATACTTCTTCCGCCAATGCGTGATGCATACCAGTATTTGTCCCTGCGCGCCGAAGCTCAGACAGAAGCCATCGGCGTTCTCACCGATTCTCTCGAACAATCACAACTTCATCTCACACAGCATCACAGTGACGGAGCTGAACTTATCGATGCAATCGCACATGATCTGGAACAAGCAATTCGAGACGTGCCATGAGTTCACAACCAGTTATTGATATGTGTATATCAGCCCGTGTCATCGTGACTTGCGGAACAGGTGGTGTTGGAAAAACAAGTGTCGCAGCAGCGCTTGGGTTTGAAATAGCACAACAAGGTAAACGAGCCATTGTGATCACCATTGACCCAGCCCGTCGGCTTGCCGATGCAATCGGATTAGGCGAAGGAAAAGGAAACGAAATTCAACGAGTTCCGCTCGATACAACTGGTGAATTGTGGGTCACCATGCTTGATGTTCAAGAGACGTTTGATTCGTTAGTACGCGACACTTCACCAACACCAGAGCGTGCAAAAGAAGTAATGGATAATTCCTTTTACCGCAGTTTGTCTCGATCACTATCTGGCACCCGTGACTACATGGCTGCGGAACGGCTCTACGACCTATGCGAAGACGAGCGCTTCGATGTCATCATCGTTGATACTCCTCCATCACGTAATGCCCTCGATTTTCTTGAGTCACCCGAACGACTCGCACGATTCTTAAAACACCCCATTGTCAAATTCTTGGTTGCACCAAGTCGTGGCGGATTTCGTTTAGTCAACGCCGCGATGCAGCCGGTCTTCAAAGCAATCTCAACAGTTGTCGGTGGAGACACTCTTACGGGCACAGCTGCATTCCTGCGAGCATTCGATGGAATGGAAGAAGAATTCTCACGTCGTGCACTTGTGGTGGCAGACACACTGCGAAGCACATCAAGTTCTTTTGTCATTGTGACGGCTCCATCGCCTGACGCTCTGACAGAGGCACATCATTTTGTATCTGAACTGTCTCGCCTCGGCATTACGTTGCGCCTCATAGTTGCCAACCGCATGCCGCCGCACTTTGGCACTCTCGCCGCCACTGAAGAACACGCCATGGCACAATCAGGATCAGGCGACCTTGCACGTGTGTACGAACTCATTGCTGGTCTTCATGACGATGCCAACAAGGCTGATTCAGACATTCAGGCCTTCATTCAGAGAACTTCCGTGGCGTTTCCCGCAGTTTCGATTGCATTTGCCACTGAACTAGCAACAGACATTCACGACATGGACTCCATTGGCGCTCTCGCGCAACAACTGGCAGCACCACCCACACAGCAGTAAAGTCATCTTGTGCATATTTTGATCGCAACAGACGCCCAATGGGTCCTCAATGAAATACAAGCAGTATTTGGTTCTTCCTCCACCACTATTCAAGTGGTGACAAACGGTCGTCATGTTTCACCGGCAGTTGCTGAGCGCACACCAGATATCGCAATCCTTGATATGCAAGTTGGCAGCATGGGCGGCATGGCAATCACAATGGATCTTCGCCTCGATCATTCCAGCGGCGCCTTACCAAATGTTCCCATCTTGATGTTGCTTGACCGTGAAGCAGATGTACACATGGCACGTCGCAGTGGCGCTAACGGTTGGATCATCAAGCCACTTGATGCATTACGTCTTCGCAAAGCTGTCAACGCCATCGTTGCAGGCGGTTGCTATGCAGAGGGCGTTCCTGTGCCTGAAGCAATTGTCGAAGAAGTAGTCGCTTCTGTTGATGAAGCTGCTGAGCCAGCAGCTGAATTACTTAATCAGTAGTTCAGCAATTTGTACTGCGTTTAACGCAGCACCTTTACGCAAGTTGTCGTTTGACAAGAACAGCGCAAGACCACAATTGTTTGCCACTGTTTCATCTTGACGAACACGACCCACATAGCTGGGGTCTTTCCCTGCTGCTAGCAACGGCGTAGGAATATCAACAAGCGATACTCCTTGCGCATTTGCCAAAATCTCATTTGCGCGCACAGCTGTAATTGGGCGAGAGAATTCAACATTGATCGACATGGAATGTCCGGTAAAAACTGGAACACGCACGCACGTGCCTGACACTAAGAGACCAGGGATTTCCAAAATCTTGCGGCTTTCAAAACGAAGTTTCTTTTCTTCATCAGTTTCGAAAAGACCATCATCAACAAGTGATCCGGCAAATGGCAACACGTTGTACGCGATTGGGCGCGCAAATTTCTTTGGTGCTGGCGAAGCGACTGCGTTGCCATCAAATGTCAGGCCAGCAGCTTTGTCATACATTGCGCGAGATTGTTCATCGAGTTCATCAACACCAGCAAGACCAGCGCCGCTTACTGCCTGATATGTACTCGCGATCATTTTGAGCAACCCTGCTTCATCGTGCAACGGCTTCAACACTGGCATTGCAGCCATAGTTGTGCAGTTCGGGTTCGCAATAATTCCCTTTGGAGTGTGGTGTGCAAGATGTCCGTTTACTTCGCTGACAATGAGTGGCACCTCAGGGTCCATACGAAATGCGCTGGAGTTATCAATAACAACTACTCCGGCAGCAGCAAATCGTGGTGCTAGTTCACGTGACGAAGTTGCACCGGAAGAGAACAATGCGATGTCAAGACCAGATGGATCTGCAGTTGCAGCATCTTCCACAGTGATGTGTCCGCCAGCCCACGGCAATGTGGTGCCTGCTGAACGTGACGAGGCAAAGAACCGCAGTTCAGTGATGGGAAAATTCCGCTCGGCCAAAAGGGTGCGCATAACGCTGCCTACTTGACCTGTTGCTCCTACTACTCCTACACGCATGGGAATTGAGGCTAATGGCTCCGAGCGACGAGCCACCAGTGACTTTTATTGGCGACGTCTAAATCACGTTGCACAACAGCAGTTCCTCTGTATGTCACGGGCTTTTGCGGCTTGCCAGGGTGATGCAAAATAGCCACATCGTCAAGATCGATTCCTGATGCTTCGAGCATGCTGAGGACCCTTTTCGGGTCAAGACGATTGGCCTGCCAGCCAAAGCGAGTTGACCAGCGCCATTGCGACAACCGAGGCCCAACGACGGGAATACGCCACAACTGACGCATCACTCCACCGGCTGGAACGAGCAATAAATCAGCAGGAACCCAGGTGCGGTAGTTCAACGCCACGTACCCGCCTGGCTTCACAATGCGGAACGCTTCGCTAGTGAGACCAAGTGCATCACTGGCTTTGCAGTGTTGCAGCGTGATGTACGAAAAGACTGCGTCAATAGAAGAATCGTCAACTGCAATGGAACTTCCATCGGCAATATGCACAGTGCGAAGTGAACCAATACGACCAAATCGTGAAACGGTTTCACGACACCGTTCTAAGAATGCGGCGTCGACATCAGTTGCAACGGTGACAGCAAACTTACGAGAGAACGCAGATGTCATTCGTCCGATGCCAGACCCAATTTCCAACATGGTTGCACCAGATGCAAATGAATTCCAACCCAGACGATCGAGATAGATATCAACTTCTACATCACCCGTTTGAACAAATTCTTCAAGCGTGAGTGTTGCGCCAGTTTGGTTGTTGAACACCCAACCCGTGTCTCGTACTACTTCGTCAGCATTGCGACGCATCTCTGCACGCGTACCGGCTGCACGCCAAGGAATGAGTTGTCGACGTGCGGTCACCATCTACAGAGTCTTACAGGCGCTCTACTTGCGCTCGGGTAATGGTGCCGAATAGGCAGAACCCGAGTCAAGACCAAAAGCTGTGTGCAGTGATCGAACAGCAGATTCCATATCTTTTCCTGAAATAACCACAGACACGCGAATGGTGCTGGTGGAGATCATATGAATGTTGATGTTGTTGTCTGCAAGAACACGGAACATCTTTGCGGCAACACCAGGACTGGTTTTCATACCAGCACCAACCAAGGACACTTTTGCAATTTCGGAATTATGCGTAACGCCGCTTGCTCCGATTTCTGATGCAACTCGCGACACGATGTCTTCAGCAACTTTCATGTCAGCCTTTGGCACAGTGAAAGAGATGTCTGTGAGGCCATCTTTTGAGGTGTTCTGCACAATCATGTCGACGTTGATGTTCGAACTAGCGAGGCCTTCAAACAGTGCCGCAGAAATACCGGGCTTGTCTGGCACACCAACAATGGTGACTTTTGATTCGCTGGCATCGTGTACGACTCCAGAAATGATGGGCTCTTCCATTGAGCTGTCTCCTTGTGATTTTTCGTCGCTCACCCATGTGCCGTGTTCCCAGGTGAAACTGGAACGCACATGAATCGGAACGTTGTGATTGCGGGCAAATTCAACTGAGCGCAGAGCAAGAACCTTGCTGCCAACGCCTGCCATTTCAAGCATCTCTTCAAATTGCAAACGACCAAGCTTGCGTGCTTGCGGCACGATGCGTGGGTCTGCAGTAAAGATGCCAGTGACATCGGTGTAGATCTCGCACACATCTGCATTCAATGCAGCGGCTAAGGCAACAGCAGTGGTGTCGCTTCCGCCGCGACCCAACGTGGTGATTTCTTTATCGGTTGAGACTCCTTGGAAACCAGCAACGACCACGACCTTGCCTTCGGCAAGTGCCTCACGGACTCGGTCGCCCTTGATCTCAGAGATTTTGGCCTTCGTGTGCACGGTGTCGGTGATGATGCCGGCCTGGGATCCGGTGAAGCTGACGGCCTCGACGCCGATGCCAGCAAGGGCAATGCAGAGAAGCGACATCGAAATGCGCTCGCCTGTGGTGAGAAGCATGTCCATTTCACGGCCAGGGTGGACTTCTGAGACTTGATTTGCAAGAGATAAGAGGTTGTCGGTGGTCTTGCCCATGGCAGAGACCACCACGACGACATCATTGCCGTGGCGCTTCGTAAAGGCCACATGGTCAGCCACGGACTTAATACGGTCCGGATCGGCGACTGATGTGCCTCCATATTTTTGAACTACTAGTCCCACCATTTTTAAGGCTACCCGCACGCCAGTAACCTATGAACTTCATGGGTACAGATAAAAGAGCTCGCCAAAAGGCCAACCGGGATCGCGCCCGCCAAGAGCGCATCCGCAAGCAGAAACTAACCAAGGTCCGCAAACGCGGAATGCTCCTTGGGCTAGGAATTCCCGCAATCATCGCGGTGCTCTTTGGCATCTCGAACTACGTCATGAAAGATTCGCCGACTGATACTGCAGTTGATGCGGTCTTGAGCACCACGCCTCAACCAACTGAAACGGTTCCTGGTCGTCAAATCACTGGCAAGACTCCATGCCCGAAGACCGATGGCACTGAAGCTCGCGCAACTATTTTTGAACAAGCCCCATCGATGTGTATTGACCCAGCAAAGTCATATACAGCCACTTTCAATACTTCTGAAGGCGTCATCGAAGTTGCACTTGATACGAAAAAGACCCCGTCAACAGTGAATAACTTCGTCACCTTGTCTCGCTATGGCTACTACGACACGTCATTCATCTTCCGCACTGACACAACGCTTGACATCATTCAAGGCGGCGGTTCAAGTAACACCGATGGTCCTGGCTACACAATCAAAGATGAAGGCACCGGGTTTAAGTACTCAGAGGGTGACCTTGTGATGGCACGTAGTTCGGGCGCCGACTCTGGCGGTGGACAGTTCTTCTTCGTCACTGGTCCGAAGGCATCAGTTCTTGACAGCCAGGGCACGTATGTCACCTTCGGCAAAATCACCAAGGGTCTCAATGTCGCTCAAGCGATCTTGGCATTGAACTCCGGCGAGGGCGACCTCGGCGGTGCTCCAAGCAAGCCAGTCAAAATCGACACCGTCGTCATCACCGAGAAATAACTTTCCCACCCGCAGATTCGTAGGCACTCATCATGATGTGCCACGAAGACGTTCTCGTCAACATCCCAAAGGTGTTGCCGTCGGCACTAATTTCGTAATACGATATAGCCGTGTTCGCGTCCTCCACTCGGCTCTCAAACATGGATCGACCAAAAGCGACATTTCGCATGCCGTCAGACACCTCATTTCTCATCACGAAATCGGGCAATTTGAACTCGCAGACAGAATTCTCATTATTGGACCAAAGCCCGACGGCATGCTTGTCGAAATTTTGGGGGTCATTGGTTCGGATGAGACCCTTACGGTCTTTCACTGCATGCAATTACGCCCCTACTGGATCAACGTATTAAAGGAGAACCAATGAGAGTAAAAACAGTTTCCAGTAAGAGCGGCAAAGTTGTTTTGCCTGATGGTTCGACTATCTCTCATGCGGAACTAGAAAAAGAAGCTGACCGGTGGGCCTCTGGCGAGATTCAGGCAAAGACAATCCGCCATTTGGTTGGTCGGCCGCGCCTGGGCGAGGACATCGGAAAAGTGATGCCTATTCGCATTGAACCCAGTCTCATTAGTGAAATCGACCGACGTGCCAAGCGAGATGGAATCTCACGAAGTGCCCTTGTTCGTATCGCCATCGCTCAATATTTGGCGTCGTAGCCCGCAATTACTCATTTCTGTGGTGCGGTTGTTACCGTGTTTTCCATGTCTGAAACGAATATCTCAAAAGTTGGAATCTGTGGCTCCGGAATCATGGGCTCAGGCCTTGCCGAAGTAGCTGCAAAAGCTGGGTACACCGTCGTCGTACGTTCACGCAGTGCTGCAAGTGCGCAAGCCATGATCACCTCGATTGAGAAGGGACTTGAGAAGCAAGTCTCACGCGAGAAAATTACTGCAGAAGATAAAGCTGCAATTCTTGGTCGCTTGTCTGCAACAGACAAAATTTCAGACCTTGCTGATTGCGATCTTGTTATCGAATCAGTTGTTGAAGATCTCGCAGTAAAGAAGGCACTGTTCATTGAACTCGACAAGGCCGTAAAGCCAAGTGCAATTCTTGCAACAAACACAAGCACATTGCCTGTTATTGAAATGGCAATGGCAACTGGTCGCCCAGACAAAGTATGTGGAATTCACTTCTTCAACCCAGCAACTGCAATGCCACTGGTTGAAGTTGTTCGCCCAATCACTGCATCAGACGACACCATGGCTGCTGCAAACGCTTTCACCGCTAAGTGCGGCAAGAGCGGTGTGCAAGTAAAAGATCGCGCTGGCTTCATCGTGAACGCATTGCTGTTCCCCTACCTCAACAACGCAATCCGCATTTGGGAAACTGGCACAGCATCAATGGAAGACATCGATACAGCAATGAAAGGTGGCTGCAATTTTCCAATGGGTCCATTCGCGCTGCTTGACCTTGTTGGTCTTGATACCTCGTTGTCAATCCTTGAAGCGCTGTATGCAGAATTCGCTGATGCGAACTACGCAGCTGTTCCAACACTTCGCCGCCTAGTTGCTGCAGGAAAATTGGGACGCAAGAGCGGTGAAGGTTTCTACACCTACTAATCAGGTCTGTAGCAACTGATGCAGCCACCTACCGAATGTCGGTGGCAGTTCTTGCCGCATTCTGAATGGCCCGCTGACGACGAAGTTGTCGCCATTGGCGCCGACTTAGAACCAGACACAGTTCTGTACGCGTACGCGCACGGAATGTTTCCGATGTACGTGGATAAGAAAAGCAGAATGCTTGGCTGGTGGTCACCGCTTGAACGAGGCGTAATTCCACTGGACGGTTTTCGTATCACGCGTTCACTGCGCAGTAGTGCTCAAGATTTTGTCTGCACTGTCAATGTTGCATTTGGGCACGTAATGCAGGAATGCGCAACGGCACGGACTGATGGCAACTGGATCAACCAAGAATTCATTGATGCGTACACGACCTTGCACCAATTGGGTCACGCCCACAGTGTCGAAGTGTGGAACAAAAAGGGCGAACTAGTCGGCGGGCTGTACGGTCTTCGCATCAATGGCTTCTTTGCCGGTGAATCAATGTTCCACCGTGAGTCCGACGCATCGAAGGTGGCGCTGATGTACCTCGTTGACCTCATGAACCTGGACGGCATGCAACTGCTTGACACCCAGTGGAATACGGACCATCTGGCCTCACTCGGCTGTACATCCGTGGCTCGAGCCGATTACCTCGCACTTTTGGCCACAGCCATTCAGCCGTAGAGCCTTTTCGTAGAGAATTGGCGAATACATCGCCATACTTGAGGCGTGACTGACGCCATTACTCCCCGTCGCGACGACCCATGGTTGATGCGAACCTATTCCGGCCATTCCACTGCTGCGGCATCGAATGAGTTGTACCGCACCAACTTGGCCAAAGGTCAAACAGGGTTGTCCATCGCTTTCGACCTTCCCACACAAACTGGATACGACCCAGACCATGTTCTTGCAAATGGTGAAGTCGGAAAAGTAGGCGTGCCCGTTGCACACCTTGGGCACATGCGCACACTTCTTCATTCCATTCCACCAGCAAAGATGAACACGTCGATGACCATCAATGCACCAGCTGCATGGATGCTCGCGCTGTACGTTGCGAATGCACGTGAGCAAGGCGTCACCGATACCGAGCTTCGAGGCACAACGCAGAACGACATCGTGAAGGAATACTTGTCTCGCGGTACGTACATCTTCCCGCCTGCTCCTTCAAAGCGATTGATTGTCGACATGGTTGCTTGGTGTGCGCACAACGCGCCGAAGTGGAACCCTATGAACGTCTGCTCGTACCACTTGCAAGAAGTTGGTGCTACACCGGTGCAAGAAATTGCATATTCGCTTGCTAACGCAATTGACATTCTTGATGCAGTACGTGCAAGCGGACAAGTAGATGAAGCACAGTTTGACCAAGTATTCGGCTCAATCTCATTCTTCGTGAACGCAGGAATTCGTTTTGTAGAAGAAGTCTGCAAGATGCGTGCCTTCACCGAACTGTGGGATCGCATTGGTCGCGAGCGCTACGGAGTGAAAGACGCAAAAGCACGTCGTTTTCGTTACGGCGTACAAGTGAACTCACTTGGCCTTACTGAAGCACAACCTGAAAACAATGTGCAGCGAATCGTATTGGAAATGCTTGCTGTAACGCTTTCAAAGAATGCGCGTGCACGCAGTGTGCAGTTGCCTGCATGGAACGAAGCACTCGGCTTGCCACGTCCGTGGGATCAGCAGTGGTCACTTCGTATGCAACAAGTTCTTGCTTTTGAATCTGACCTTCTTGAATACGACGACATTTTCGACGGTTCCACTGTTATCGAAGGCCGCACAAAAGAATTGTGCAACGAAGCCTGGGACGAACTACAAGATGTTTTGTCACTTGGTGGCGCATTCAATGCAGTTGACGAGCTAAAGGGTCGCCTTGTTCGTTCAATGGCTGCTCGCACACGTCGAATTGAAAATGGCGAACAAACTGTTGTTGGCGTGAACTCATATGTTGAATCTGCTGAGAGCCCATTGGGTGGAACAGACAACATCATGATTGTTGATCCAGCGGTTGAAGCAGAAATGATCGCAGACGTCAATGCGTGGCGCACTTCACGTGATAACGCACGTGTGGAAGCTGCACTCGCCCACCTACGTGTTGCTGCTGAAACCGATGAGAACATCATGGAAGCTTCCATTGAGTTAGCAATTGCTGGTGGCACAACCGGTGAATGGTCACAAGTTCTTCGTGATGTCTTCGGTGAATTCCGCGCACCGACTGGTGTTGCAGCAGCAGTTGGTCGTCGTACCAATGCTCTTGCGGCAGTTGCCGATTATGTACGCACTATTCCTGGTGGCCCACCACGTTTCCTTGTTGCAAAGCCTGGTCTTGATGGTCATTCAAGTGGTGCAGAACAAATCGCAGTGGCGGCTCGTGATGCAGGTATGGAAGTTGTGTACAGCGGAATTCGTCTTACGCCAGCGCAGATCGCGGCGAGCGCCCGTGACGAAGACCCTGATGTTGTGGGTCTTTCCATCTTGTCTGGCTCACACATGAAGCTGGTGCCTGATGTTGTTGCTCGTCTGCGTGCTGAAGGCTGTGACGCCCCAGTAATTGTCGGCGGCATCATTCCGGAAGAAGACCGAGCATGGCTCACCAGCCACGGAGTCGCTGCTGTGTACACACCAAAAGACTTCGACATTGCACGAATCATGCAAGAAGTGGCCGAACTGGCCGCAGCACATCGTAATTAATTAGACAAATAGGGAATCTCAGCGCAGAAGCGTTGGTTGACTATGGCTATGAGCATTTACGCAACATCTATCTCCACCCTTGACGGCCAGCCCAATGCATTGGCAAACGCTGCCGGCAAAGTCACATTGGTTGTCAACGTGGCAAGCAAGTGCGGTCTTACTCCGCAATACGAACAGCTCGAAGCACTTCAGAAGCAGTACTCAGCAAAGGGCTTCACAGTTGTTGGCGTTCCGTGCAACCAGTTCATGGGACAAGAGCCTGGAACATCAGAAGAGATTCAAACGTTCTGCAGCACCACATACGGAGTTACTTTCCCGTTGACAGAAAAGATCGATGTCAACGGCGATGCACGCCACGCGCTTTATTCAGCACTCACACCAGTTGCAGATGCTGAAGGTGTTGATGGCGACATCCGTTGGAACTTCGAAAAGTTTCTTGTCAACCGTGATGGTGCAGTTGTTGCACGCTTTCACCCAAAGACAGCACCTGATGCGCCCGAAGTAATTTCGGCCATCGAATCAGCGCTGTAGCAATTACGCCTTTTCGGCGGCAACAAACGAGTCGAGCGCGGTTCCGCTCTCAAGACTTGTGATTAACGCATAGCGCGGGAAGTCATGATTGTGTACAACAACATGCCATAGCCGCTGCGTGTCAACAACAAACCGAGAACCCTTACTTAACGGCACACGACGTTCAGTTGCCCGGTCTGGCAAACCATCTGGGCCATTGTCCATGAGCAACATGTAACTGTCTGGACTGTCGGTGAGTTCCACCCAAGTACGAACTACCCAGCCTTCATTGTCCGGATTAAAGCGGTTGTTGTCATCACGGTGAATACTGCGCAAAGCCTGTTCATGGTCTTGTGGTTCCAACTTGATAATGCGCACGCGACCGAAATTTGCACCAATGGAATCAACGTATTTCTTCAGTGTCGGAGCAGATGACGCATTCGAAGTCCACAGTGCATCCTTGTCAGTTTTTCCCTTGTCCCAAAAACCACGGCAATCAAGTTCACCATCTGCAGAAGCGAGTGGCGCGAAATTTGTGTCGCCACCACTTTTCCAATCCATGTACTCAAGTGATTCCCATTCAGATGAGGGAACATCAAAGGGTGCATTACGTAGTGCAACAAAACCAGTTTCAGCTAGACAGTCAAGACGAACGTGTGGAGTGCGCAATGGAATTGCAACGGACCAGTGTTCTTGTGTTGGCCAAAATGCTGTGCTCATAAGTTCATTGTACGGAGTTGCGAGTACTGAATGGAAGGACCAAAGTCACGGCTGCATCGTGGTAGTTGCACCTATCGGCACAAAACCAGTAGCAGGTGGAAGTAACAGCACAGTTCCTGCATCAACACGATCGGGATTTTTGATCTTGTTTAGTGCCACAAGAGCAGGTGCACTGATCTTTAGTTTGAAAGCAATGGCGTACAACGACTCGCCGGGGAGAACGGTGTACTGCAACGGTGGTGCAGTATTAGCCGGAGAAATACTGGTGCTTGTTGTGCTCACAACAGTTGTGGTTGCAGACGAAGATGATCCGCTGTCTGTCAACAAGTACGAAAAGAAGGCAAGCAGGCCGAACAAGCAAGTGCTCCACAACAGATACATATGGAGTCGTGTGCGAAGAAACATTGATTCCATGTTATGTCCGTCACACCCACATAAGTAGTACGCCCCATAAGAGAAACTGAGGGGCACTGCTCTAATCTGTATGGTTCATGACTCCTGAGACTCGCTCCTTCCCCAGCGCTGAACGCCCAGCCCGTTCATACCGTCACAATGCCGATGGTGTTGATATTGCGGTCTATGAATGGGGCTCCGAATCAAACCCACCTCTCTTTCTGGTTCATGGTGGATCTGACTTTGCTGGCACGTTCGACGTTTTCGCCCCCCTCATCGCTGCAGCTGGGTACCGCGTCGTTGCCTGGGACCACCGCGGTCACGGCGATAGCGAGCATGCCCCTCTCTACGGATGGGATGCAGATATTCGTGATGCATTGTCGGTGATGTCGGCCATCACCAATAAAGCTGCACCTGTCATCGCACATTCAAAGGGCGGCGCCCTCATGATGCAGCTTGCCGATTCATGTCCGTACCGTATTTCTGCAATGGTCAATATCGATGGCATGCCAAGCAAGCGTCGTATGCCAGATGTTCCTGATCATGATCAGTCGCGACTACTTGCAGACTCCATTGGATCATGGCTCGATTTTCGTCACGAGGCTGCTGCGTCAGAACGCAAACCAGGAACATTGGTCGACCTTGCACAGCGCAGAGGAAAAATGAATCCTCGTCTTTCAATTGAGTGGCTCGAATACCTCGTCACAATCGGCGCACAACAAGATGCAGATGGTTGGCGTTGGAAACTTGATCCAACGATGCGCTTTGGCGGCTTTGGTCCGTGGCGTCCAGAGTGGGCATCATTACGAATGGCTGCACTCACCATGCCGTTCCTCGGATTGCTCGGCACTATTGATGAACCAATGGGTTGGGGCGCTCGCCCGCGTGATGTGTTGCCCTGGATTCCTTCCAGTGGACGACTTGAAGTTCTTGAAGGCATCGGCCACTTCATTCATGTTGAAGAACCTGAACAAGTGAGCAAATTGGTGTTGGAGTTTTTGTCATGAACACAGTGATGCTGCAACACAACAAAGTCACGCTTGCATTGCATGAAGTTCGGTCTGGAACCGGTCGCCCTCTGTTGTTCTTGCACGGACTTGGTGAGAGTGCAGCCATGATGTCATCGCTCTCAGTTAATTGGGCTGGCCCCGTGTGGGCGCTTGATTTCACCGGCCATGGCGATTCATCTGTCCCCGCAGGTGGCGGTTATTCCTCGGAAATCCTTATGGCAGACGCCGATATCGCCCTTCGCCACATTGGTGAAGCCACCGTTGTTGGCAGAGGACTTGGCGCCTACATTGCGTTTCTCATTGCGGGCGCACGACCAACATTGGTGCGCGGCACCGTGTTGCTTGATGGTCCAGGACTTGCTGGCGGAGCAGTTCATGCAACCTCGAATACCGAAATCACATCAGGTGGCGATCGCACCGGAACGACTCCAGACCCATGGGCGCTCATCGAGTTATCACGTGATGCACGGCCACCTTCTTACACAACAACATTTGCACGCCTCGCTGTTAGTGGTTCAGGAATTGCAGACCCAATTGCGGTCACATGCAAAGTGTCGCCACCATGGGTGGAAGCAATTCGTGCTGAACCAGGCGTGATGATCGACATCACACTGCAAGACGCTTTAGATATTTACGCAGCTGTTTAAATTTCGCGCTGGGTGACGGCGTCTGCAAGTTCTAGAAGTGCTTGATACGCATCATCGTGAATCAATTTCTGATCTAACGATGCAACGGCTTCGTCACGCAAAGAAACGATAAGCGATTCCATTTCGGCAACGGCGCCAGTTGCGGATACAACTTCTTGAACAGCTGATACGTCTTCACTTGACATTCCCGGTGTTCCGATGGTGTCGAGGATTTTTAATTGCGAACCTGATGCAAGCGCATACGCACGAGCCAACATCGGTGTTGGCTTTCCTTCTAGAAAATCTCCACCAACAGATTTGCCTGTTATTGCGGAGTCTCCGAATGCGCCCAACATGTCATCACGCATTTGAAATGCATCGCCGAGTGGCAAGCCATATGCAGAAAACATCGGCATTAATGCTGATCCGGCATCTGTATTCGCAGCGACGGCGCCAAGGTGCAGGGGGCGTTCAATGGTGTACTTGGCGCTCTTATAACGGCAAATTCGTTCAGCAATTTCAATGCGGCGTTCGCGGCGGGCCGAGCCAAGTGTGTCGAGATATTGACCAATATTCATCTCCATACGAAGGTGATGCCAAATAGAACGCGCAACTGGCAAAACGTCGTCCATCAATTGGTCAGACATGACGTATGTGATGTCACCAATCAGGATTGCTGCGCCTTCGCCGAATCGACGCGATTCCCCCGCCATCTGCTCGGCACTGTGCATGTCAGACATACGTCGATGAGTAGTGGTGTTGCCGCGACGAGTCTCTGCATCATCAATGACGTCATCGTGAAAGAGGGCAAATACGTGCAACAACTCAATTGCTGCGCCAATGCGGAACTGTTGGCCATCTGCCGGATCGCCACCTGCTGCTACCCAACCCCAATGAGCGAATTGTGGCCGAAGGCGTTTCCCGCCACCAAGAACTAATGATTCGATCTCGTCGAAAACTGTTTCAAGATCTTCATCAATTCGAGTCCAGATCTGTCGCTCATTGTCAACAGCAGTTGAGAGGACTTCATTAACGCGCGAAATAATTGCGCTGGATTCGCTCATTCGTCTTCGTCTTCTTCATCAAAATCTGATTCATCAAATTCAATATCTGCAACAAGCGTGTCAACGGTGAGTTGCGCTGCAGTAATGCGTTCGTTGCACCAAGTAATCAAGAACGAAGCACGCTCTACCTTGGTAGCTAACACATCAACATCAATCGAGTTGGAATCAAGCTGAGACAAAATGGATTCGATCTCAGTCATTGCCTCTGCGTACCCTGCTGGTGCGGCTTGTGTTGTTTTCTTAGCGGCCATTAGGCAACTCCTTCTACTGTGCTGGTGATGCTGCCATCGGCAAGCGCTGTGACAACGGTGTCACCTTTTTTGATATCTGAAATTGAACGAACAACATTGCCCGACGAATCACGAGTGATGCTCCAACCGCGCGCCATGGTAGTGACGGGGTCAAGCAAACGAACTGAGGCTGCGTGCATCATGAGTTTCTGAGTTTGACGCTCAAGAGCTGTACGAGGACGAGTGCGCAGGCGTTCTACTGATACAGCAATGCGAGAACGAGCACGTTCGACTGCGGTCTGTGTAAGAGACCGCAATGAACCGGCGCTATATGAGAGTTCCGACAGGAAGCTCTCCACGATCGCAATAACTGACTGAGCACACGCCGTTGGTGTTTTGTTTGCCGTATGAGCAACAATGTCAGCGATGCTCGTATCAATCTCATGACCAATACCTGTGAATACTGGATGTGAACATTTCGAAATTGCCATTGCTATTTGTTCATCATCGAATGCGGCCACGTCGC
>Ga0194060_10000177_pt1 | contig 45392 bp, 51 predicted proteins | sample SepL225m_MetaG_FD_163427 | JGI IMG/M metagenome (GOLD analysis project Ga0194060, IMG submission 163427) | Anoxic zone freshwater microbial communities from boreal shield lake in IISD Experimental Lakes Area, Ontario, Canada - Sep2016-L222-5m | ecosystem: Environmental > Aquatic > Freshwater >...
GAAGTACTAAGCGAAAGAAGTAAGTTATGCCATTTGGACTACAAGACGAAGTTTTAGCTTCTTCACAAGGGTTTGGAGCGAGTGATGAAGTGTTGGTTCCATCGGCGGGAGGGCCTAGTGCTGTTCAATCTTTGAACAAGACTTCTCCGCTGAATCCTAAAGGGTTGACTCAGGAGCAACTTGACGCTGAGATTAGTAGAGTGTTTGCTCCAGGGTCGGAGAAGAGTCCGAGCTATTTGCAGTATATGGCTCAACCGGATAATGTCAACAATCCGTTGAACTATCCGGGGATGTTGGTGCGTGGAGTAGGAAAGGGGTTGTCGAAGATTCTTGGAACTCCTGAAGGTGCACCAATGCTTCCTGATTTAAGTCAGTTGAATCCAGTACAGGATGCCGCACCGGGAGCAGTTCAGGATTGGTTGAAGTATCAAGGGAAGACTATTGATACCATAAAGGGGTTTATGCCTGATGCAGTTAGACAGGCAACAGGAGGAGTGACTAGTAGTGCGGCAAGACAGTTGTCTGAGTTATCCACTCCTGAGAATGTAGCTCTTGCTGGGTTAACTGCAGGAGCTGGAGTGGCTGGAGAAGGTGCAGCACATGCTGTGTCTAAAGCAATTATTTCGTATTTCCTTCCGAAGATAGTTGGAGAGCAGATTCCACAGACACTAGGAGATATAAGTGGAAGAGGGAATCAACCAGTGGAAGAACCTGTACGAACTGCGTTTAAGGATATTACTGATGTGGTTGGGCCAGTTGTGTTTAGCGAAATGATGCGTAGGGGGTTAGGTGATAAACCAGTTCAAGGAAGCGGGTTGACTAGGCAGGACCTTATTCAACCTAGGTCGATTGCGGATTTACCAATTCCAAAGTCGGAAGCACCAGTTAGACATCCCTTGGATTTATCAGGTCAACCTCTTCTGCTTCCCCAGTTTGCAGGTGAGACTGTTCCTAGACAAACAAGATTTGTTGCTCCTAGTGATCATCCTCCAGTTGATTTGAGTCAGCTTAGTCCAATGGAACAGGCGGAGTTGCGGAGGAGTGTGTTTAAGTACACTCCTAGAGAGACTAGACCAATGCAGCAGCCGCCGGTGATTCTAGGACAGCAGCCAGATGTAGCACAACAGGTGCTCACTCCTGAGATGGTTAATCCGATGACTAGGACTGAGCCTGCTTCGTTGGTTGTACCTGAGTTGGCAAGTAAACCAATACTTAATCCTGAAGGTGGGAAGATTAGTTTTAGTTCACCAGCAGAAGCCAAGGCTATTCCGAACGCGCTACAATCGGCGGTTGAACCGAAGATTCAGACTTATCACAGTGGCGCGCCTATTAACCCTGAGGACCTTAGTGCAGCGTGGGAAGGTGCTAAGGAAGTTGCGAGGAGTTTAGGACTAGAAGCAAAGGTGTTTCCTGTTTCAGTTCCGGGACAAGGTGAACATTGGCAGTTCACAGATAAAGATGGAAGGACTTTTTACACCAAAGCTGGAGCAAATCCAGTAGAAGTGCAAGATGCGTATGGTAAAAAGCTAGACGCGTTTAAACAAGGAGAAGGAGAACAAAATGCAAGAAGTAATGTCAAAGACCAGTCAAAAGTTCCAGTCCAAGAAGGACAAGAAGGGGAAGGCAAGGTATTCCAAGGGGCAAGCGGACAAGATGAGCAAGGTGCTGCACAAGGGAATGGGGTGCAAGTGCAAGGAGTGTCAGAAGGACAAGGATCAGGACGAGATGTAGACTATACAAAGTTAAGCCCAGAACAGAAGCAGGAGTACGGAAAGCTCAACTCTAGACTTTTTGAGACACGCGAACGTCAATGGAAAAATCCAAGTGATGAAGCAAATAATAAGTTGATTGACGCGGAGTTGGCTATGCGGAAGTTTGAGAAGAGTGTGAATAGTCCTACTCAACACTACTTCTCCGGTCCAGGTCTTCTTCCTGAAGATTCTGCTAAGGTTCTTGAGATGGCTAAGAAACTTGCAGGAGATGCAAAGGACTTATCTCCGTTTCTGGACGAAGCAAGGAGAGTTGTAGGAGTGGCAAATAGGGAGAAGGAACTTCGGGGAGATACGTTTGCATTGTCTGGACCTAGGATTGCTATGAGTGAAAGTGGGTTTAAGAATATAGGACAGAAGGTAGATGCAAAGCAGCTTAGTGGTAGGATTCAGAATGTGTTGAAGCAAAGAGCACCTGCGGAACAGAAGATTTATGAGGATGCGGGAGTGTGGAAACAGATTGAAGGGATGGGGAAGGTTAGTCCAGAGGAAGTTGCGAGGGTGATGCAGGAGGCTGGACCGCAGACGAAGGTGGAGACGTATGGCATGGAAGGGAAGGTGAGTGAGGCGAGGAGGGAGTATGATAAGATGACGCATGAGTGGAACGAGCAACAACCCATAGCAATACGTCAGTATATCAAAGATGCAATCGATGGAACAAGGACTATAGATGAACTAGAAAACTACATAAAAAACCATCCCTCAAAGGGGACTATGTATACTAACAGGGCGACGCCTGAGTGGCTGGCTGAAGCTAGAAAGTACGTAGAACTGGGACGTAAAGCAGTAATGGAAAAACACACTGGAGCTGGCCCCCGCGCTACCTCTGCCTACTCCGACAAAGGTAGTAGAGTAGCTGCCCTCTCATCAGAAGAACCAATGCCTGAGTGGACGACGTCGAAGAGTGGTAAGAATGTGCAGAGAGTGGATGTGGTGATACCAGAAAAGATAAATAAAGACTGGACACTAAAGAATGGTGCATGGGTAAATGAAAAAACTGGAGAAGTAAGAACTGGCAGGCAGTATAACCAAGATCAGCAAATAACTAAACCACTCTGGCAACCCGACAAACTCCACGAAAACCTCCCCAACACTCTCGGATGGGCGATGATACAGTATAAAACTGGACCGAAGGGTGAGAAGATAGCGGTGATAGCAGAGGCACAGAGTAGGTGGGGGCAGGAACATCGTAAGCAACTAGACCAAATCAAGGTAGAAAATAAACCTGCAACCTTCGGGGATGAAACTAAACCGTGGGCAGTCTCTCACCAAAATCGAACTGGCTTCGGCGGTAGCGGTGAACGCGCAACCTCACGCTTCGCAACAGAACAAGAAGCGCAACAGTATGCGAATACGCTCAGACAAAAAATGAGTGACGCTACTGGCCACCCCCTCCTCCGCGACTACAACCGTCTCATCCTCAAAGCCGCAATAGAACAAGCACGCAAAGAAGGTGCGACGCGTATCGTGGTGAGTGATGCAGAGACAGCGATGATGACGGAGGGGCATGATGTACGAGCAGCTAACCCTGCGACCATAAAGTATGAAGAACTATCTAACGGTAAGATAAAAGCTACTGATGACGCCACGGGTGAAACTAAAATCTTCGACTCATACGAAGCTGCCGATGAGTGGAAACCACGTATATCCCAAGAACCCGGTATGCGTCTCAACTACGACACCATCCTGCCCAAAATAGCAGAAGAACTCACAGGGAGTAAGGGTGAGAGGGTGAGTCTTGGGGAGCATAAGAATACGTTTAGCGATATACAAACAAGGTATGACGAAGCCGGTGATACGATACCTGGTCAGCGTGAACCGCGTTCCAACCTCATCTTCCGCAACCCTAATGGTACTCCCAAGACCGACGTCTCTGGTCTAATGTACAAACTTCCCTCTCGCGACCAAGCTGCGAGTTTATTCGAGAAAGACAAGAAAACCCCTGAAGGAAAATCACAGATTCAATATCGTTTCAGTGGTGCTGGACCTCTCCCAGAAGATGTGAGTAAACTCAAAGACACTCTCGACAAAGCCTATAAAGACGCACGAGAAGGTGCAAGTGGACTTGTTGACAAAGTCTTTAACTACGGAGTTAAGCAATCTGGTGACGAACGTGGTCGAACCTTCCTGGCCAAACAACAAGGTTGGTCAGTTCCAAGGCATGTCACTGTCGCGGAGGAAACTGGCAATAAGCTTGTTCGTTTTGCGTCAGCAAGTGAAGCTGCTCCTGAGTTAGCCGATGCACTAGCTAGTGAAGTTCTTGGTAAGAAAGGGAATGATGTTGAGTTTGGGGAGAAGCTTGGTAAAACCCTAATCGAGAACCGCCTTCGTGCTTTGCAGGACTCGCATCTTAAAAAGGGTGAGATTGAACTCGCGGATAAAGTAACTCATGTTCTATCTGATGCAGACTATCGTAAGAACATGAGTGACCCTGAGATCAAAGCTGCACTCGATCAGCATAAAGCTCCAGGTGGAGTACAGGAGACTGCTGAGAAACAACATGCTGCGCTTGGTGGTACTATGGCAGCAAAAGGTGAGAATCAGTTGTTTGCGAATCTTACTGCAATCACCAAAGGGAAGAATTTTGAACAAGCGCGTGATTGGGTTTATGGAAAGGGGAATGTTAATACTCAGTCTATTCTTCGCGGTTCAACGTTTGAGCATAAAGCACTTGGAGTAGCTGAGGATTATGTGTCGAACTATCGAGACATTGCCAAAAGGATGATTACTGGGAATTATAAGCGTAACGCTCTTCGGGATTGGTTGGATCAAGGGGTGAAGGATGGGGTTTACCAGTGGGCAAAACGTGGAGAGGACGCTCCAGTAATGCGTGGACAACCTATGGTGAGATTTCCAGTTGAGGTTAAAGCAACTCCTTGGGGGTCGAAAGCGGTGAAGGATGTGTGGGTTAGAAAGGACCTTGCTCCTGAGTTTGAACAAGCACTGAATGGCGGAGGAAAGGTGGCAAAGGCAGGAGCGCAGTTGTTGTTGGATGCTGCAACAGAGTTGCAGTTGGTGGGTCCAACCGATTTCGTATTCCACACTGGCAATATGCTTGGGTCAATCATGGGGAGTCTTGGAGCTAAGTCGTTCACTCGTGATCTCGTTAGAAAAGTTGCTGGAGTTAAACAGTTGGACACTATCAATAGGGTTGGGTATCAACTCTATCGCACGATTGTTAACTCTCCTGAGGTGCAAAAGGAATTAGCAAGTCTTGCACAGATTGGGGCGATGCGTCCACGGGCAAGCCATTCGTCGTTGCTTGGAAAGGCCACAGGAGGAGTGCTGGATACAGGCAAGTGGATTAGAACTTTGGATAGAGCAGGGCGTTTAGCTCGCAATGACATGTTTGATAATTTAGTCGAACGTGGACTAGTCGAGGATAATGAACTCAACCGCCGTGAGTTTGTAAACAAGATGGGACAGTACAACGCTAAACTCATGTCCAGATTTCAAGACACGATGCAGAAGTATACTTCGCAGTTTGTAGTTGCTGGAAGAACGTTTAATCGAAACGCGTTTCAGAGACTTCTAATGTCGAATGAAGTGCGCGCAAGTAACCCTGAAGCCTATTGGAAGATGAAGTTTTTGAACATGGCTGGAGTTACGTCGACGTTGTTGGCTGTGCCTGTGCTTGTGAATCTATCGTTAACTGGAAAGCCTTTTGGAAGAGATGGGACTAAGCTTGGGTATATTGACACTGGTAAGGATACAAAGGATGGACGTCCTATTGTGATTGACCCTGCTCAGTCTGAACTTCTACGGCGGGGGCTTAGAGCTACTGGTGCAGAAGCCGCATTTAGTGGTGCGCAAAATGGTGATAGTCTTGGAAAGACTGCTGCTTCAATGGCGGGTGCAATCATCAAGGGACAGATACATCCTTGGGCTGGACCTCCTTTGAAGATTGCTCAGACGTATATTGAAAAACAAGCTGAAACACATAATCCAGTTGAGGCGTTAAAGGCTGCTACTCTTGCAGTGAATCCAAGTGTTGCTGCGTATTTTGAAAAGGATGAGAGTGGTAATAAGGCTGGAGTGAAGGGAGTGTTTACTAGTCTTGGTGCAGTTTTAGGAGTTAAGAAAGGTGCGCCTTTAACACACCAGCAACGAGTGGAAGCGACTGCGAAGACTTATGGGTTGAATATGCAGAACTATGGGCAGAGACTAGACGCTGAAGAGAAGTATCGAGCAGCACGTCCGGCTATGACTAGGGAGGATGAGACTCGCGCAGCACAGTCGGCTATTCGTAGGAATGCTGATAGAGGAATTGCGTTACAGAAGTCTCTTCCCAGTGAGATGCAGTCTTGGCTGGATAAGAATAGTTTGAAACTTCCAGCGCATTCTGATCGTATCTCAGATGCAGGACAAACGCTCACTCTTACCAAGGAAGAACTTCCTCGTTTTGAGGAGCTTCTCAAGAAGGAATACCTCTCGGAGATTAAAGGTCTTCAAGGAGCGTGGTTCGACTCTATGGAGCAACGTGAGAAGGAAAAGATGTTCAAAGAAACTCTTGCACACGCAGCTAAGGAAGCGCGTATGGATATGAGTGATGAACTATACTCCAAAGGAAAGAAGAAGAAATAAGTGGTGTTCAATAGTTGAACAAGACTATTTCTTCTTGGCTTGGATTTTACCTTCTTTAATCATTCGAGTGAATGTTTCCGCATTAGCTATACAAAGTTCAACTGCACCATTCAGCGCGTATTGAACCTCGAAGATTTGATCAGTCTCTTTGAAGAAACGTCTCGCGTTTGCGTATTCCATTTCTGATAGGTTCTTTCCAGCCTCTCTGTGCCACTTCTTCTCAGAGATTATACCTCCAGCTTCAATTAGGTGATCCATTAGTTGTTGTTGCGGGATTGCGAGTTCGTTGCGCCCTGCTGCGACAGTGAGCTTGGGAAGGTTGTCTTCGTTAGCTTCGAGAAAGGCTATAGCTAGTTCAAGGAGTTCGGTGGTAAAGACTAGCTTAGGCTCTTCCTGTCCAACTGCAAGTAGCATGGCGATTTTCTGTGCGAGTATGTCCTTAGCTTCGTAGTATCCTTCGAGGATTTCGTCGTCTTGGTGAGGAAGTGCTTTGAACCATTGGTCTAGGAACTCACGGGCGGAAGGTTCCCATTGCATAGGGCCGACTAAGTCCTTTATCTTTTTAAGGTGTTCTTTGCACCAGAGTTCAGAAGCACGTGAGTCGTGGGATTTGTGTGGGAAGGTGATACGGTTGGGGCGTTCAGTTTCGTAAGCGTAGATCATACGACGGCTGAATCCCCCCGCGATAATGTTCATTTTGAGTTTCTCGATAAGCCACTTAGGAGTCTCACAGGCAAGGATGTTAACGCAAGGGTGCAGGATAGGCTGGAGACCGTGTTTGATGGTATCTGCGTTGAATGCTTTGACGTCGTATATGTCCGTGAGGAAGTCCACCATACCCGAAGGATTGATTGACATGAAGTTCTTTAATTCGTTGATGAAGAACGCTGTGGGTTTGAACTCGATCATGTTGCCGTTCTCGTCTTGGAATGCCCGAAGGCAGTCATCGGAGCAGAGTCGTCCTACGATTTGTTCTCGGGACATCACAGATGCTCCGACAGGATAGTCAGGAAATACTTCCAAAAGCATATCCTTAGCGTTGTTCATCGCAGAGGTCTTGCGAATACCTTGGCGACCAACTAAGGTTATATAAAGCATTGGATGGACGCGGAAATATGAATGGTCGACATAGATTCGCCTCCCCATTGTGCAGGACAACACCATCAACGCGCACCAACGATGGTAGCGTTTAGGTGACATGTTGCCTTGGTTATAGATTAGGTACTCTGTGATAAAGTCTTTCATTGAGAGTCTTTATCAGGAAAGTTTAGAAACGCAAAATCACCAAACGCCTCTTTAGCTTTTTTATCGTAAACTAAAGCGGCTTCTTCTGCTGTAGTGTATAAACCTAAATGAAACTTTGTTCCGTCTTTTTTGTTATAGGCTGCGTATTTATTTAGAATTTGATTAAAACTTACACCTTTATAACCTGTTGTATTGTTCGTCTGCCTTCTTCTGTTTGCGCAGTTTTCAGAACGCAAACATACTCTTAAATTGCTCTTTTGATTGTTCAATGGATTATGGTCTATGTGATCTATTTCCATTCCATCTGGACACTCTAACAATAACCAGTGTATTTTTATTGACCTTATGCCTGTAACAGCATGTCCTCCATGAATTTGTAAGCGCCAGGATTTATAACGCATTACATGATTATAGTCTTCATCATCGACTAAAGCGAAAATGTTATACTGATTTTTTAGTGGTATTTGTTTCATATACTTCCAACTCTACTACCTTCTCCCATTGCCCAATCTGTTCCATAGTTTCCATCAAAAGGTATAACTAACTGCTGATTCGCAATTAGTATTGTATTATTAAACCATTGACGAATCTTAATCTTTGCCCATTCAGTGTCAACAATCTTGAATTGAACTAGTAATTCGTCGTGAACCTGGTGAAGCGGCTCCACTCGTAGTTTACACGCAGTATCGCTAACTCGTATTCGGTTCTCTTTATCAGTCCATAAATTGTAAGCGGCTTTATTGGTGGCGTACGTTGTATAGACCTGCGGTAAATGCGCGAGAGCCTCACCAAGGATCTCAGTCTTTCTTCCGTAAAACTTACGAGTGAATCCGTTGGACGCAGTAAGCCTCGCGGGATAGGTTTGAGACTCAAGGTGACGTTGCATCCATTTGTGCCATAGAGTGACACGGTAGCGCACTTGAATACAAGCTTGAAACTCTTTCGCTTGTTTTTCGGACATATTAACCTTTCCTTCGGATTCGATGAAAACACGCTCTGCGAGTTTGCGGGGTCCCATGGTGTAGCAAGTCCCCCAGATACCTTGTTTCGAGACGAAGTATTCCCAGTCGTCTTTTTTAATTTCTTTACACATTTCTTTGATTTCATGTCTGTTCTTTCCAAGAGTTGGACCTGCACCGTGTTTTAGGATGTAGGCTACGACTTGTGCGGGTTTGATTCCAAATCGTAGGTCGTCTAGCATAGTAGGGTCACCAAGCATAGCCATAAAGGAACCAACGGTCCAACCATCAGCGCCCTTTAGGTCACACTTAGCAAGATAGCAGCCGTCGTCAGCTAGGAGTAAGTCACGCATTCCTTGAGTGAGAGGGTTGTCCTCGTCTTCTAAGTCCCAGTCATCAGGGACGGTTTGCATATTTGCACCGACTCTGCCTTCAGTAGTATGTAGTGCACTCTTCGAACTACTCACCCTTCCTGTTTCAGAACCAACCAGATTAAGACTACAGTGCATACGACCGTGGTAAGGGATAATAGCAAGCATCTGTGCACGGGTGCGTAGGCGGCTAAGTTCAAGAGCGTGAGTGAGAACAGGATGGCCAGCACTTTTGGAGAGTTTAAGGAGTGCTTCATAGTCAGTGGTTCGTTTTAGCTCTTTGGTTTTTAAGTCTTTCTTCCATTGAGTAGGAAGACCGCAGGTGCTGTAAAGGAAGTCTTTGAACTTAGTGGATTTGGTGTTCATTGTGGTTTTAGTCACAATGGATATTTGTCCACGCTCTTGGTCAGAGAGAGAGTCAGGGAACTGGAGACGACGATAGATGTCCCAGTAGCCGAGGTCAACGAAGGCTGCTTTAGGCTTGGAGCGGTCTTTGACATAGCCACAGATGTTTTGCACTTGAGATAGTATTTCGGGATTGGACCGTGTGAAATCCAGTCGATCTATTGCACCTTTTTCTGCTGCGATGATGTCTAGCTTCTCTTGGGCGGAATAGACGTGGCCTTTCATCTCAGCTAAACGGGAACGAGCTAGAGGTTCGTTATACCGTATACCTCGAAGCTCCATGTAGAGGAGTGGGTTGAGAAGGGTGTTGTTGAATTTATAGTGAGCACGTTGTTCGGGAGTTAACAACTTCTCCATCTTCTCGTTTATCTCAAAGGTGCAAGCAGAGTCTTTACAGCAGTAGGTGAAGAAGACGTCTTGAGAGTCTGACTTGCGCTCGAATTTGTAGTAGGGTTCTTTAGTTAGAACAGAACACTGGAAGCCTAGGTCCTTCTCCATCTCGCACCATAGTTCCCAGAACTTTAGAAGAGTGTCGTCTTGGTTGTTGCAGACAACAATATTATGGGAGTGGTGAAGAACGAAGCGGTCGTAGAGACCATTTTGCCAGATCTTTGGAATGCGTGGGTCGGAAAGGATTCGGATGAGACGTTGCCAAATTAAAAGCTCTTCGGTCTCGGTAGCCCAGTAGCTCCCACCGTCTATCTTAGCGAAAGGGACAATGAAAGACTTTGATGCAGCCGTCGAGATAGAGATACATGGCATGTCCGAAACTCCACCTTCAATATCACATGAGCAGTTAGTTGGATTGCTTAGAACCTTTTCCATTTCGTACATTAGATGGTCGAATGACTGACTGATCTTTAGATCACGTATTGGTGGGTGAAACTCAGGACTAGTTGCTTCCGCCATAGCTTTCTTAACATCCATCATTAGAAGAGGAAGAAAGTCGTATTGGCGCAGACATGCTGCTGGGTGGTAAGCAGCAATGCATTTAACTTGTGGTGGAAGAAACTCACCTTGAGGTTCTATTAGTCTATCGCTAAGAAACACACTCCCTCTCCAGTTCCCAATCTTCCAGTCACCTTTAGCTGCCCAGAGTGCAGTCTTGCCTAGCAAGATGACGATATTTGGACGAAAAGTTGTGAGGTCCTTACGGAGCTGTGCCAACCCTTCAAGAATTTCAGAGTTCGTGACTTTGAATTTGCTAATGTCATTTCCTGGAGGTCGGTATTGACAAACATTTCCGACAAAGCAAGCTGGTCTTGCAATACCAGTCTTCGCAAGGACTTGGTCGAGTAGCCGTCCTGACTGACCGACAAATGGTCGACCAAGTTTCTCTTCGTCCTCACCGGGAGCTTCTCCAACAATCGCAATGCGATAGTTAAGTTGTGTGCTAGGGAAGTCGTTAGGGACAAGACGTCCTCTCTCGAAAGGAGCTGGGGTGTCGATTTCATTGGCGGGAGTATTAAAGAGGTCTAGTTGAGGAGAGTTGTGTTTAGGAGCACGAGGAGTCTTTGATTGGGGCATTAGGTCTAGGTCGAACTGAGAGAAGACGGAAGGTTTCTTTGCCATAATAAGTCATCTTGGATTTATCGCAGTTACAAAATCAGTGCATAAAAAGTGTGGAGGAAGTCCACCTAAAACCGATAAGTAGATACTTCCACCAAGCATTAGGATATTTAGTTCTTCTTGTGATGGTTTCCAAGCAACAACTATTACATTAGCACCATCAACACAATCTTGATTATTTACAGAACCTAGATAAGCAGGTATAGTCATACACTGCGATTCTTCTAAGTCTACAGGTGGACCAAATCTGGTATTCGCTTCGGGAAAGTTTACTGGTGTCATTTGAAGTTCTCCAATACTCTCTGTATGATTTCACTTTGAACCTGCTCGGGTAGTTCATCAAACTCTAGTTCTTTGTAGTAACCATCTTGAGAGTGCTTGGTGACTTTCTTCACCAAGGTTCCGTTGACTTCAACTTCGTATAGGTCAGCGAGAAAGTAGATATGTAGGGTGGAGGACATAAGTTAGTGGAACTCAAAGTCTGAGTTGAGTTTAAGGTAGTGCAAGATTTTAACATTCTCAAGCGCAGCATTGTAGTGAGATTTGTCTAGTTCAACTCCAATGACGTTGCGCTCAATACCAAGCATGGAGATGACACCACTACCACGACCCATAAAAGGTTCAAGGATGAGTTGGCCTTTCATGGAAACTGCATTAGCGAGAAAGGTCCAAATCTCACGGGGTTTAGCAAAGGGGTGCCCAACGTCATTACAGAGTTGGTCTCGGCCACAGGTGATGACTGAGGTTTGTGGATTTTGCACTAGAGTTGCACCTTTCTTTCGACAGACAATAGCTATTTCGGTGTCTTTAGTGGTGTTGTATTGTGCACATTGGTTCATGCAAGAGGAAGTCTTGACCCAAGTGATCGGCCAACGTTGAACGGCAAACCCAGCTTTGATGGCGCAGTCGTACATAAACTGCCAGAGCATTTGGTCTGCCCATGTGATGACAAAGGCCGAGGGTTTTGTGCATTTGAAAGCAGCAGGGAAGAAGTCTGAGATTAGTTGACGGTTGTACTCGACGTCGTGGAGGTCTTCGACGGTGTCAATATTCTTCATACCTCCATGTGGGTTTTGCTGATTCAGCCTACCCATGTCAATCCCATAAGGAATATCCGTGATGACATGGTCGAATCTTCCTTGGTTCTCAAGTCGGTTCATAAACTCAATCGAATCCCCTTGGAAGAGTCTATTAGAAAGCATCACAACTTCCTTCTTTGAGACGAGTTCAACTTGTTCTTTCCAGTATTTATCAAAGTCTGCTTCTGTTCCTTTACCAGCGTTGAGAAAGTGTTGCATGACTCGAAGATAAAGATGTGGGAACTCGGCAACCTCTAGGACATACTTCTTTCTTCCAAAGTACTGAAGTAGGTCACGAAGTTGTTGGTCGTAAGTTGCTTCTATCTCGGAGTCGGTTGGAAGAGTTGTGATAGTAGACTGCTCTTCAGTTACTTCCAGCACTGCATCAAACGTTGCCTCTGCTTGTCGAGAAGCTAGCGCTGCCATCAGTTCATCCTCACGATCACGAAGAAGAAGTTTCCACGCAGCGGTGAGGGAATCTTGTGACCAGAAGCGTGCGTTCTCTCTAGGAAGACCTGTTAGGATGTTGATTTCCGTTGAGAGCTTGCCAGCAACTTGTAGGTTGAAGTTGATATTTCCTACTGAGACTCCAAGCATTGCACCAGTCTCCCTTTGTCCCCATGACTTTGAATCTAGTGCGTTGGTTTTAACTTTAAGCCGGTGGATGGTTGCGATGTGGAGACATTTTTCCTGCCACGTCTCGTCTTTCCTTTGGACATTCTCTTCGAGTTCGAGGATATGCAACTCGTCTTCAGACATAGTCTCTCGATATACAACGTCGATACTAATCCAACCAAGTGAACTTGCCGCAGCATAGCGACGACCTCCGGCGATAAGTCGTTTGTCTTGGTTGATAACAATAGGCTGTATGAGGCCATTTGTTTTAAGCGATTGTGCAAGTTCAGCAATGTCTCCATTGTCGAGACGCTGACGATTGGTGACTTGGATTTCATTTAGAGGAAGAGTTTGACGATTCATGGTTGTTTGTCTTTGCGTAGTTGAGCAGCTTCGTTGGAGTATTTTTCACCATAGCGTTTGGTCAGCTTAGCGATGTTGTGGTCTAGACATTGTTGGCGGGAAACCCCTAGACCTTGTCGAAGACCTTCGAGGTAGAATTCGATGTCACCAAGTTCTTCGATGACGTTAGGTAGGTCGATTTCCTTTCGGTAGATTACTGCTTTCTTGATTGCGTCGAGTAATTCGCCAGCTTCACCAGAGATACCAAGTATCATGTGGAGTAAGTGGCAGTCTACAAAGGTGAGAGAGTCTCTAATCTCCTGTCCGTCTTTACAGAGGGAAGTGACTAGACTAGGATGTGAGATGGGTGGGGTTTCAATCATAAGGGTGTTCATTCTATTCTTGTGGCCATTTTCCAGTCTCTAGCATCTCGGCTATGACTGCGTAGTTCGCTATGTCTTTGAACGAGTCTCGGATGGATTCGTTGGCGGCCCGACGACGTCGACCAGAATTGAAGAGGTTCTTGATGCGCTCGAATTTGTCGTTCATGCGGACGACGACTCCGAAGATACCAAAACCTGAGATGTTTCGAGAGCCGTAGTCTAGTTGCTTCTGGTCGAGAAGTTTGATGTTCTCCAAGGTGATACGAAGTGCTTCTCGACCAGCGATGGTTTTGATTTGAAGAGCAGTGCACATTTCCTCGAAGTAAGTTACAACTCTACCTCTATCTTTCTCCGACTCGGAGATTACGTAAAAGGTTTCAGGAACTAATTGTTTCATAAATATTTTGACTTTCTTCCTTTAACTGTGAGGCTTTTCTTGGGTTTATAGGTTCTTAAATGATACTCTTGTTTCCACTTCCGACAAACTGAGCAATACTTATGTCCAACCTCTGATGGCAGTTTTCCGCATCTAGGACATAAACCATCTTCGGTTTTACGAAAGTAGAATCTAGCTTGCTTGTTTGGAATTCGACTAAATTTGTCATGGATGGCTTTCATGGAGATTAGTCTTGTTCAATAATTGAACAGCACTTCGGGAGCAGGTGGTTTCTAGTCCTACTCCCGAAGGCTGCTCTTTTCTGTGTCCTAATAGCCAGGAATCACAAACGAACTGATCTTATTGCTCTCCGGGTAACCGTCCTTGGCTTTCTGCAAACCAACCTTGACGTCCACGATTTGGTCCTTGAAGACCTCTTCGGTTTTGTCAATGGCATCGCGAACAGTCAGACTACCCTTACCAACTGCCTTGAGGACCAACGCAACATCCCGTTTGATCGCATTAGCGTCACGATCCTTTGTCACCACCACTCCAATCCGGTGAAAGATTGGAAACCCAGGATGGACTGTCTTTCCGTCCGTGTCCAGCTCTTCCTTCGTGGTGGACATCTTGAGCACGATCATGTCGTTCCCAGTTTCCTTCGCTTGGGTCTTCTCCGCTGAGACAATACACATTCGGTAGATACGATCTGGTTGCAGACGAGGGAAGCGGGTGTCCACTTCACTTGCCGGCATTGCGAACGGGTCAGCTTCAGGAGCAGTTCCAACTGCGTCAGGGAACATCAGGATATGAGTTTCGATTTTCATTTTCTTTTCTTTTGTTTTGTTGTTGTTTCTGTCTATGGGTAGTGCTCCACCCATGGGGAGTTTAGACCCACTCCTTGACGGAGAGGTCTGAAAGGATACAGGTCATGAGAAGGTGGAGTTCGTCCTTGGAGTATTTAGAAAGCAGGTCGAGGTATCGACGTTGTGCTTCGTCTTTGAAAGTTGCACGGTCAAGGATGAGACCACCAGCTTTGTGAGTGTTGTAGATTGCGCCAAGGTGTGCGTTGACTGAAGAGATGTGGGATTTTAGTCCGAGGATTAGCTTCTCAACGTCAGCGGAGTCTTTAACTGGAAACTCTTCTTTGAGTTTCTTCATGAAGTTTTCAACAACTTGTCGCTCGTTGTGCGTGCGAAAGCGATTGATTGGACAAGAGTCGTCTGAGCGTGGTCCTTGGTTTATCATATTAGTGTGTTCTCCAATATCGGTATGTTCCGTCATAGTTATCGTGACGTTTTAGTTTAATTTCATTTCCAAGTCGAGTATGGCAGTAGCTGGCTATATTAGCGTTAATGGAGACGAACGAGTCTCCAATCGCTAAGCGAAGTAGAAAAGGCTTCCAGTTAGTGCGAAAGACACGTTGACGAATGGTTGGCGGGATAGGCACTCCCTTTTCGATGGTTGGATAGGTTGTCATAAGCAGTAGGTTAGTTCCTTCGCAGCACGAGTGATTGCGGTGTAAGACCACCGTTTATTATCCCAAATTGAGTGATGCATCCATTCAAACCAGACAAGAACCTTATCCCATTCTGACCCTTGGGATTTGTGACAGGTGATACAGTATCCCCAATCAGCGTAGACGAGTTGTTGGTTGCGTAGTTTAGGTATGGTGAAGTTTTTGGGAAGGGGTTTGGTGAAAGGTTCGTTCCAAACCAACAGATTAGAGAACTTCCTACCAATCTCGTCATGAGCGTCGATCTTAGTGTAAAGAGTGGTGTGCTCTAAGACTAGGTCGACAAATAAGATCATGCCGTTGAAGACACCAAAGGACATATTATTGCGTAGCACAATAATCTTGTCTCCTAGCTGTAGTTTGTCTACTGGCTTCTCCAGATACCGTCTAAAGCGCATGTTAATATCCGTGCGAGTTTTATTCCTCGCACAAATGACTTGGTCGAATGTAGCCGCGAGTGGAATGTCAAAGCCGACTTTAGACCGGATGCAAAGTCCTGGCTCAGTCTTCTCCTTGGCGGGAACTCCTTGTCGGGTCTCGGATGCAAAGCGTATGATGGGGCTGGACTCAGCTTGTCGGTGGATTTTAGATAGAACGAAGTCAGGTCGCGCCATGAGATTAGGGTTATCACCAATCGGCTCTAGTTGTCCCGGGTCACCTACAAACAAAAGTGGGATGTTGAAACTTCTAAGGTCTGTGTAGAGTTCAGAAGAAATCATACTAGCTTCGTCGATGATGATTAGTTTAGGATTCCCTTCAAGCCTAGACTTAAGGTAGAACTCAAAGTTGCCATCCTTTTGTGGGACACAATCGTAGATTGTTGAGTGGATAGTAGCAGCATCGTGGAGTTCCTTACGCTGAAGGACGTTGACAGCCTTTCCAGTGAACGCACAGATGGTAGATCGAGTTCCTAGGATGTCTAAGTCCTCTCGAACTACCTTCTGAATGGTTGTCTTACCCGTTCCAGCATAACCACCTAAACGGAATTCTAAACGTTGTCCAGATTTGTGCCAGACCTTTATCCTAGTAACCGCTTCGAGTTGCTCCTCGGTGAGTTGGATGGTAGTCATAAAGGTAAATGCTGTTTAATTTTCTCATAGGTTGGATTCACGATTTCACTAGGCAACCCGATTGTGTTCTTCAACTCATCGTATTGCGTTCTTGCACTCAACAGCACAACTTCCATCTTTCCTCCCGGTGCGGGTCTAGCTTCCATCCTCCACATGTCGGTGAAAAGCCCTCCTAGTTGTTCGTTAATCCCTCCTTGAATGTATGGTCGGCGTGAGACTAATACCTTCTGCATCACATTCTTAGAGTCAGCCCTTTCTATATCTGTCTCATGCGCGGTGACTATGGTAGTCTTACCCATATCTCGGAGACGTCCAACGAGAAGTTTATAGAGTTCACTTTTGAAAGGCTGCCAGTGTCGTGCTTCCATTTCAGTCTTTGACTGTGCTTTGAGAACCTTTTGGATGACATACTCATTGATAAGGGTGAGGGAGTCGACGACAACGGTCTGAATCGCAGGTTCGTTCTTTGCAAGCAGGAGTTTGTCCATGAGACGATCAAAGCACGAGTGGATGGGAACAGGTTTCCCGTCATCGTCATAACGAATGGTGTCATAGGAGTATTGCAGGTTGAGCTTGTGGGTGAGGCGATTGAAACGCTCTGGGCCGTCGAGGTTTGAATCACAGTCAGCTATGTAGCAATTTGGAAACTGCATAGCGAAGGTGGTCTTTCCTGAACCTGGTGCGCCGACTATTAGGATGGCTTTAGGTTCAGGAACTTTGGGGGAAGTTGCTGAGGATGTTTTCATTTTGGGTGTTTAGTTAGGTAGAAGGGTGGATATAGTGCGATGGTTAGGATTAAAAGGTAACTCCACCAAGGGTAGTCGTTCTTGGTGAAGTATACAAAGCAACAGCATAGAGTCCAGAACCAGAGTTGGGCAAGGAGAACTATGACTAGATATCGAAAGGTCATGTTATCCTTGTTGTTTGCTTTGACTAGGCTCGATAAGAGGTGTCCATTTGTTCTCTTGGAAGTTACCAGAGTGAAGTAGGATTCCACGTTGTTCAGATGGGAAGAGGCTACAGACATCGTAGTATGTGCACTTCCCGTATTTGGATACGCACCAACTAGTCTTCTTAGGGAAGTAGTCATTTTGGTAGTGCCAAAAGAACTCTTTGATCAGCCCGATGGTGTTGCGATGCCATTCGTTTAGTTCCCCATCCGAGAGAAGATACTTTTCTCGTTGCAAACTCTCATCCCACCAACTTTCAGCAGTGGTAACCTTCCCAGTGCGACTAGAGGCTTTGCCTTCAGTGACATATTTAGGTGGTTCTTTGACGCGAATAGTGTTGACTTGGTATCCACGAACTTTTTGTCCAGTGAGCTGCTCAAATGACCAACAGTAGCCTTTTTGCTGTGCGGACATACGCATTTGTTCGTAAAATCCGTTACCAAGCATAGAGGTGGTCTTATGATCCATCACAAAGAGTGAGCCGTCTAGGATGTGAGGAAGGTCGATTCGACCACAGTAGAGAACACGAATCTGCACCTTAGCAAAGCCGTCTCCTGAGTAGAAAATCTGCTCGGCGGGAAAACCTTCCGCTAGTGCAGCTGTCGGAACTATCCCTTCCCACCAAAATAGATCAACTGTAAACGGAAGCTCCACCATCATCTTGCTTTGTCCAGTTTCTTCACAGAAGAAACATGGCTTGGATTCCTCTTCTCCAGTCTCGTTCAACTTTTGAACAGCACCTTTTCCTTTGCATTGGTGGCAAGGTTGGGGAGAGGTGTATTCAAGAACCTTGAAGTCCTCCTGCTGATATTTGTTATTATATCGACGGATGACTTCTAGTGCCCAGTTGTAGTTGCGGTAGTCTTCTACTGGACAAGGGTGAGTGGTGAAGTGGTCTTGGAGTAGCTCTGCGACATTGGACATATAAAGAGGGTCAGTTGGTCCATTGCCACAGGTTTTATACCGTAGCTCCATCGCAAGGTGGATTGCAGAGCCGAAGTTAAGACTTGGACTCTCCGAGGAACTAATCCTACGATGGAGTTTGTTGTATTCAAGTTGTCTAGGGCAGGTTGTGAGCAGCTCTAGCATCGAGTTGTCGACTAGAAGTGCACCGTCAATGAGGGGGAGGGGTGGTAGGTTCATTTGTTTTTGTTATGTAGTTGAGGATTTGTTTTCGTTGAAAAGGGTCTTCGTTGTAGAAGGATGTGATAAAGTGTATGCAGCAGGTTGAGCAGAGAATTAGCTCATAGTTTACAGTGTGAATTGAGAAGTAGTGTAGACACAACTGCTTACACCTTGTGCATATCTTAGGGTCAGAGTTCATTGGGTCACTCACGTAGATCAGTCACTCCAATAATACGATCCAAGATTGTCGAGACATCAAGGAACTTCTGATCAGCCACTGCTGCTGAGGAAAATTCCACAAACTGACCTGATGCAGTTCCACTAGAATTGTGAAAGAACATCAACCCTTCTTTGAAGGTTGTCTTGGTCATGGTGCGAGCTACCTTGATGACGTAGTTTAGATTGATAAGAGTATTAGCGTCTAGTCGAATCCAGACTCCGCTAGGAGAGTTAGTTTTATCCATAGGTTTTATTAAAATTGATCAAATGTTGCACTCTTACTTTCCTCTGGTTGTCCTTCGACTGACTCCCTTACTGCCGCCTGAAAGGTCTGACTGCTTTGGCGAAGTTGTCGGAGTTGCTGAACTTGTTGTCGGAGTTGCTCCTCGGACATCTCGTTCGCTGGGGTGGCTAAGAGACCGCGTAGGGGTGCTTCGAGTGAGGTCTGCCATGTCTCCTGATGTGCTACTTCCACTGATGGGAGTTGCTGGGGTTGCTGCTGGGGTTGCTGTTGCTGCTCCGTTTGAGTTTGGTTTTGTTGCATATTGTTTCTCCAATGTTCCATTTAGTTCACTTGGCATTGCAATCACACAATGCGCGATGAAGTGTTCGTAGTCTTTCTTTTTGGTTATGTCCGTAATCCCTCGACGCTTGCATTCAAGAACGAGTTTGTGAAAGAGGGTGTTGACTGAGATGACGACAGTTCCTTTGGTGGGACGAAGAAGTTTGATGAACTCGTATTCAGTCTGGTCGACATCGACATTAAATCGAGTGGGTTCAGAGTTAGATTTATGGCAACCTTCGTATGGGTTCGAGAAGGTTGGTTCGGTGGAAGAGGGAGCAGTTGGACTAGGAGTTGGGTTCATTTGTTTTTGTAGTTTTTGTTATAGTTGGATGTTGGTCCAACCAAGTGTTAATATCGCCGAGAAGGACAGCTTCACGAAAGCAGTAATCAGGATGAACGTCTTCAACAATTTCGGTGAGCATTACTCGTGCTCGAAGAAGCATATCAACAAGGTCTTTGTTCATGGTTGTTTTCTTTCTTTTACGTGCGGCAGTGAGTTGTAGGCGAAGTCGGCAGAGACAACATAGCGTCTGTTAACAAAAGACCCGCAATCACTTGTTCGAGTTGGGTGTCGGTGTAGTTAGTTACTTGCATAGTAAAAAGCTCCATCTGGATAATCGTAATAGTCAGAGAGAAACACAAAATCATCTTGGAAAATACCGTTAACTGCTGTGAAAGCTAGTTTCTTTTGTAAGTCAACGACAATACAGCGACCATAGAACACATCCCAACCACACCAATAACGACTATCAATAATGAATGCTTGCATTACCCACCACTCTTTAGTTGTGTTGTCTTCGTATGTCAGTTTTTCGCGTTCCTTTGCTGTAATTAAACGCGCTTTGAAGTCTTTGTCTGAGCACTTAATTAGTATATTAAGTGCATCACGCGATTGTTCAGCTGTTGGTTGTTGTTTCATATTGTTTGTAATCGAAAGGGTTGGTCTCGCCAAGATTCGATACTTGGATGGTGGTTGTGTCTCACACCTTATAATGCTACTGCATTCATTAGCGTCTTATCTTCCGCCACGAGACTGTGAATTCTAAACCACTCCGGCTTCTCTACATCTTGGACAGGTGGATAGTTGCGATTTCTGTGTTTTGTCCTCAATATCTCCAAGACCACCACATCGAGGACAGGTTAATTCATCAAGGTTTTCGTCACAATCACAGCTTCCTTGTGAACGTTCAATATCAGCAAGAGAAACTCCCGGGGGAAGCTCCCAACCAAAAGGGTGGCGTGTACTCATATTAAAACCTTTCAAAAACCTTCATAGTCTGCTTAAGACTCTTTTTACGACTAATACGTCGTTTGATACTCACAGCAGCGCGAACGAAGGAGTTGGTTGTGAGTCGTCCTTCTTTTTGGTATTGTGCAATGCGACGATTCGTGAGTGGACCGTAGAATTGATTGGTCCAAACAGAGGATTGGGTGACGTAATTTGCACGAGGTTTCATTGAGATCGTGGGCATTAAAAGGTCTCCTTGTCTTTGACGATTAAGTCACTGGTGACTGGGTCAATTGGAATGGTGAGAGAGTTGCCTGAGAGTTCAAGAGTCGTCGGCGGTTGAACCTCGACACTAGATGATTCAGCCGTCGAATCTGGTACTAGCACTTCTTCTTTTGGACAAACAATCCTCTTCCTTTTTTCTACTCTAGCAGGGACTAGAACTTCTTCTTCGACAATCCGGCAACTTGGTGGAGGTGGGACTTGTGCTGCAATGATTTTGAAGCCAGTTCTAAAGTTTTCTGGAATTGCAATCTCTTGTTCGTATCGAATTTTGTCAGGATAAAAGTCTTCAACCTTTTTATCCCATTTTCCACCAAAGATTTGAATGAAGACCATAAGTTTATCTCGGTCAAGATTACGTGCGATAATTTGGTCTATGTCGACCTCGACATCAATCTCAGCTTCATGTAAAGCGTTTAATTCAGCTTCAAACTTCGCACAAAGCCAACCTATGCGAAATCCGTCACGTTCTAGGTAAGAAACGTCGCAATTTCTGTCTTTTGGATAGTATTCAGATGCTTTCATATTCTTAGGTTCTGTTCAATCTTTGAACAAGACTAATTTATCCGAAGATAACTTTGGACATTGCAACTTCTCCCCACATCGAAGAGTTGGATTCAGCTTGTCGAGATGCACAGGCTTGTTTATTAGTCTGCCAACGAATCCACCTACCGTTGATGGCGTCTTTGACGACAAGATGTGTGTGGGTCGATGAGAGACGTGTGATATTTTCGCATGTTCCAACTTGATTTTTCATTGTTTTGTTTTTGTTTTGTTTAGTTTGTTTTTGTTTAGTCAACCGAAAGGGTGGGAGAGGACACTTTCCTCTCCCACCGTGTTCGACCGACTACTTCTTACCCAACCTTACTGAACGCATCCTGCGCAGCTTCGAACTCCTTGCAGAGCCAACCCAAGACTTCGACGTTCTTCTCGTCTGTCACAGGAACACCCGCAACTGGAACGAACTGCTTCCCACTGAGGTCCTTGGCGAGTGCCTTCTGGAGTTTATCCAGATTGCGCTTCCCAGTGAGGAACGCAGCCGCAATGTCCTTGTACTTCTGCGCGAGCTTACGAGGACCAGCAGGTTTCTTCTCCGTGGCACTGGCGTCAAAGACCAACGCAGCAGCAACAGCGTCAGCTTGTGCTTGGAAGTCCTCGACCTTCTTGTTGGCCGCAGCGAGGATCCGTTTGAAGTACTTCGCTTCCGAGTCTTCTGGGTCGTAGATCGTGACAGGACTGCCATCACGAATCACTGGTTTGCCATCCTTCAGAACTGGCAACTCCTTACGGGCGATCCCGGTGATGTCATCAACACCCTTGAGAGCGGTGACGATAACCTTCCCATTCGCGTCCTTCTCTTCGAGTCGTCCGTGCAGGAAGATGTCACGGAATTCTGCGAGACTTCCACGATAGACGATGTTGTTGATGGCTTCAGCGAGACACGCACCAACCTTCTTTGCGTTCTTGTCGAATTCATCGACGGTTTCAGGAACGCTCAGGTTGACGGTCAGTCCGAGTGAACTGTATTCAACTTTTTTCATTAGCTTTGGTTTTCTTTGTTTAGTTTTGAATGATAGTTGTTCAGGAATCATTCACTCCTGTTTAGGTGGAATGTGCTACCAGCCGCCTAGTCTGGTTTCTCTCCGACGTCGGAGGAAATTGTTTTAGGAAAGTAAAGGAAAGGAAAGGAGTCATACAACGAAGTTGTCGAAAATCTTCTGGGTTTTAGAACTGGAGCGACTTGATGTCTGGACGCTATCGGCGGAAATGTCGAACTCAGTCTCCTTGTCAGGAAGAAAGAAGTCTAGGTGTCCGAAGAATATGCTCATACCGCCACGATGGATGATACAGATGATACCATCAGTTGCGAGTAGGAGTCCACGAGAAGATGGGATACCTTGGATTTCTCCTTGGAGAGGTTCAGTTAAACGCCAACCTGAAGCGAGACGGCTTTGTGGAATGCGTAGAGACTCGCAGAGTTGGGAGACGGAAGAGTAGGGTTGAAGTGGCATATTCTAGTTCTCCTTGCAGTCTTTGATATACAGGAAAGTCATAGCACACGCAATGTCAACTGCAAGCCACATCAGACAACGGACAAATGTGAGTTTAAGTAAGAGCATTGCGATTTGAAAGATAGTGAAGGAGAGAAAGACGAGTGAATAGGAGAGAGGTTTCATTTGGTTTATTTTTAGTGTTTTTTTTTTACTTTACTTCAAAAGCACTCTCCACCACGATAGAACCGTCTGCGTGTAGCCCTAACTGACCGACAACTTTATTCTGCCAACTATTCGAGTAGCATACCATGACGTTATTTGCATTCACCAAGTCCTTTATCAGGTTGCTCAGTGCTTTTTTAACGTAGTGCTTTTCTCGTCCCAAAGGAAGGGGCAAGGTTGTTGTCGTATCTATGGTGGTGGAGAGGAAATTGGAGAGGAAATTTATGGAAACTGGAAAGGAAACTGGAAAGGAAACTGGAGAGAAAGTGATAGGTGCGAAATACGCACTTGCTCGCAATCGCGCGTCGCTAGCTTGGCCGATTGCCAAGCTAGGCGATTGCCTCAAATGATGGGAAGATTCGCCTTTCATCTAGAGATAGCTTCTCACAAGGCCTTCTAAAGCGCAAGGAGAGATTATAGATTTAATTCGCATCAAAGGAGCCAATTGGCATGGCGATTGCTTCGGAAGGCTTGGCATAAAACTTGCTACTACTTAATCAGTTCCAAGTCTTGTTCAACTATTGAACAAGACTTTTTCTTCAATCTTTGTAAATCCACACTTGCATCTTAGCATTAGGACTCCAGTCAACATCATCGTCTTTGATGTCAGGACGGACTTGCTTGATGAGTTTACTAATCTCTTCCCGCTGAGTGTCTAGGTCATACGCAATTCCAACCTTACTCCCATCCTTAGTTGCATAATCAAAGTCCAACAAAAACTGAATCAACTTACCTTTATTATTACTATGCGGAACTGTTTCCTTTTCCATCTGCTGAACTGTTGCAGCAACCATGTTCGAGACGAGCACTTTTCCTCCTGCAAGTTCCTGTACCTTGATAACTTTGAGGTCATACCCACGAGGAATTAGTTCACTAGGATATTTGTATCTACGAAAACCCAACAAAGCGTCTTCAAATCTCAGCTTAAAGGTTCTACTATTCATCCCACTTCCACCAATGACCTCTGCGATGTTTTCCATGTTCAAGACAAGACTTGGATTCTTAATCGCATGACCTATTAGTTTCTCAAACCTTCTACACTGAGGTTCTCTAAGCTCAAACCTTGGTAGGGTTTCAAGATTGCTATTGCTATTGCTGAACTCTGTTGTGACTTCACTCATATATGTCTAGCTTTCGTTGGCGGGAAAGCTCAATTGGGTTTTAGCCATCAAGCCATCAAAGCATCAAAGCTGCTTTCCATCCTTCTAAAGAATAGCATAACCCACTCCTTGTCGTCAATGCCCATCAAATGATTCTTCTTTGCTAGGCTAACCTTTCTTCGCAATTCCATCATTCTTCTATGGGTGGGTGGGTTAGACATGTATAGCCTAACTCACGGTCCCCCCTATGCCTAGCCTATCCTAGCCTATTCGACTCCATCATTTGATGCTTTCGCTTGACTATAACGTTTTAAATTTTTTTTTTTTTACAAGGTATAGGAGAGAGAGTCTAGGTGTGCTGACAAGGGCATCAAATGCGCCTAGAGAGAATAGAGGCCTAGAGAATAGGCGGGCAGGGGGGACTATGTGAGTTATACCACCTATGCACAACGCATCCACGATGCTAGGGGAAGCTAGGGGAATGATGCTTTTGCTTCTAGGAGTCTTGTTCAACTATTGAACCGCACGCAAAGAAGCCTAGCAAAGCGGAAGTGCTCCACCTTGCTAGGCTTGTGTTAGACTTAAACCTTACGGGATTGGTCTCATGTGAGTAGGCCAACTCTTAAAGATTGGTTCAAGCGCCTCATACATCTTCTCGAACCCTTCCGGTTCGCCGTCTTCGTGCAGATTGAACTGCACAACATAACTAAGCTGCAAAGCGGTTAATTCTTCCACTCTTGCTTGCTTGGTGAATACATCAGTGAAGCTAACGGTCCACGTCTTGCCGTCACCCGACTTTGCGTTGAACGCCATATCCTCGAATTCTCCTATTATAATAAACATACCACTTTTCTCTTTCTATTTTTTCCAGACCCTTAATTGAGCCTAGACCCAAAGGTGGTTAGTCCCTTCCCACCTTTGCGTTCTAATCTCTATGGTTGGAACTCCGCAAACACATCCTTCGACCCTAGCCTCTCTCCTTTGCCTAGACCTCAGACATTGAACTCATCAAACACCTCTTCCGTCTTCCCCTTAAGCCCATACGCCGCCATCGCCGCGCTTGCATTGCTTGCGAACCATCCCGGAGAGGATTCAAAGACGACCCACGCTTCTTTCCTAAGCTCCGCGTCTTTGACGTCCAGAATATCACACACCACCCTGAACGTCGCTAACCTCATGGCTTTCGCGCTGCACAATGAAACCTTTCTATCTTCACTTGCTTTGGTCAAATATCCCTTGACCGCCGCTTTCGTCAACTCAATTTGCATTGCTTTCATTCTATTTACTTTCTCTTTTGCAAGGCTAGCAACTTCCTTGCTATTTTCAATTTCCAGCTTGCTAGGCTGGTTTGGCTCAATCGCCTTTATCTGCCATCATCCTAGCAGAGCCATCTTTTGATGCAATCTAAAAATCTAGGTTTAATTGCTTGCTCTCGCGCTTATTGGCATAGAGATTGCTTGCTCTGACAGCTCTAGCATGGAATATGCCAGAAAGGTCCCCACCCTCTCAAAATTTCACAAAAATTTCAAATGCAATTTATGGCACGTTAGGTGCTAGGGTAGAGTGGAGCAAGCTAGGGTAGGCTCTCGGCTAGGCTAGGGTAGGCACTAGGAGCAAGCTAGGGTAGGAGCAAGCTGACGCCCGGCATTGCTTGTCTAGCAAACCAGTAGACATTCAATCGCAATCGGCCTAGTCGACTATATCCTAGCCTAATACCACTCTATCATCCAGCCTAATAGCAGACTAGGCTAGTCGCTCCCCTTGCAATGATGCTATCCAATGGCTGACCGGCATCCCCCACTTTTCGTGCGCACGCGCTAAAAGGACGGGTCCCATCTCTACAAACCACATCACTTTTTAGAATCTACCAGGTGTAGGAAGAATAGCATCAAATGAAAGATTTAGGAGTTAGAGGTGGGGTGTGATATAGTAGGGGTAATGAGTGAAAGTGCATATGAGGTAAACGCAGTAGCCCCATTGGATGGGAATGGGAGGGAGAGTAGTCAACTGGAGAGGTTGATTAGCGCACAACCGTTGGGGGAGGGAAGGGGTGTAGGGTTTAGGGTGTGGACTGGGAAAGAGAAAGAGAAAGAGAACGAGAAAGTGGAGGGAGGAGTTGTATGCCAGTAGGAGGGTTTGACATACGGGAGTTGGTGGAGAAGGCGAAGAGTGGGCTTGCGGAGGTGGGACAAGTGGCCTTCGTTCCTAAGACCCCAGAGGAAGCTGGGCTAGAGCAGTTCTGTTCAAACATTGAACAAGACCCCAGCGAGCCTGCGATGCCCTCAGTGGAGGAGGATTCGACGGCTGCGTTTCCGGACACTGAAGCTTTCTTTGGACAAAGAAGTCCATCGTATCTGCTACAAGAGGAAAAACCCCAACACAGAGTGATTTGTTATCTAGCCGCTGAGGGGAATACTCGGAATGAGATTGCAGAGAAGACTGGGTTTAGTGCAGTTCAAGTCGGGTATGTGTTGAAACAACCTTGGGCGACTAAGAGGATTGCGGATTTGATTCGACAACATGGTGGGGATCAGGTGGAGTACGCGTTGAAGGGCGCAGTATTGGATTGTGCGCAATTCCTTATTAGGACAGTTCGGGATCCTCAGTGTGATGTGAAGGTGAGAAGCTCTAACGCTAAGGAGATTTTGGATCGAGTTTATGGACGGGCGCAGCAGGTTATGACACATCTCAACCTCAGCGCGGAAGACCTTTCAGATGGTGAGCTAGCCAAAGCAGTCCGAGGCTCTATGGTGGGAGCAGTGCAGAGCGAGACTGCTTCAGGTACAAACTAGGAAAACAATCACTTACTTCTTTACTTCCTTCCTAGTATGCCTAATCTGAATCCAACCATAGCAGCGCAGGAGTTGCTTAGGCGTCGTCAGATTCGGGGGAGTTTGAAAGAGTGGTCGACTTACCGCCGAGAGAAGTTTAACCAGAAGCCAGCTCTGCATCATCTGGTGTTGCTAGAGCTAGTCCAACGTGCAATAGATGGGACTCTCGTCCATCCTGTCACTGGAAACCCCTGCGCCAACCTAATGGTTCTTATGCCCCCGGGTGCCGCTAAGTCAACATACATATCAATGGATACTCCACCATGGTACTTGCAACGCAAACCCGGGAGCAGAATTTTGGCTTGTTCGTATGCGGCAGAGTTGGTTGAAGGGTTTAGCAGGGACTGTAGGAATACAGTTCTTGCGGAAGGAAAGGTTCTTGGGTATAGTCTTACTGCGGATAGTAGGTCGGTGCAAGAGTGGATGACAACCAATGGAGGGGCTTATCGTTGTGTGGGTATCGGCGGCGGGATTTCGGGTAGGAGAGGTGATTTGGGTTACATCGACGACTACATTGGCACAGAAGAGGACGCGGATTCTAAGACCATTAGGGATAAACAATGGACTTGGTACAATGGGGATTTCTGGCCTAGGTTGAAACCCGATGCAGTTACAGTGATTGTAGCAAATCGTCGACACGAAGATGATCTTGTGGGAAGAATCCTAGACCGAGAAGAGAGTAGTTGGGTTGTGGTGAAAATACCTTTCTTCGCACGAGAAGGTGATCCTCTTGGTCGTCCAGTTGCGAATAAGTCGTCCATCGGTCACCTAGACATTAACTCCATGACCGCCGAGGAGATTGTGCAAGACCCTAAGGCGCAGGTCTACCTTGATAGTAGAATTTGGCCGGAGTATATGACTAGACTCCAAGCTGCTAAGGTTCTTCAACTTCCAGCTAGAACCCAAGCTGGGTTGTATAACCAAGACCCTAGTCCAGAAGAAGGTGATTACTTCAAGAAGGAGTGGATGCTGGAGTATAGTCGTGCAGAGTACGACGCTTTGATGTTGACTAAACCTCGCATTTACGGTGCTGGAGATTGGGCTGTTTCAGAACATAAGGATGCGAATAGGACGTGCTTTGGGGGAGTTGCGGTTGATAGTACTGGGATGATATATGTTCTCCCGGATATCTTCTGGAAAGTTGCTGGTCCAAAGGAAGTTGTCACCTCGTTCGTGGATTTTTGCCGCCGTAGGAATCCAGACATCTTCTGGTCTGAGAAAGGTCACATCTCACAGGCCTGGGGTCCGTTCATTAAAGAGATGATGCAGGATGAACGTATCTACAACTACATCGAAGAGCACTCTCCAGCTAAGGGTAAAGACGTTCGTGCTCGCTCCATCCAAGGTCGCATGAGTATGCTTAGGGTTAAATTCCCAAAGTTCGCTTCATGGTGGCCGGATGCCGAGCACGAACTTCTTCACTTCCCAGGAGGTAAGACTGATGACTTCTGTGACTTTCTCGCACATATCGGGTTAGGGTTGAGTCGTCTAATCCGCACAGCAGTTCCGACTAAGAAAGAAGACGAGATTCTGGATGCTCCTTTTCGTCCAACTCTAAGTTGGCTCAAACAACTTGATAAAGAACGTCGTGCTAAGTTACTACCCAAATACGAAGGCCGTTAAAAGTGAATAACGTTGCACAAGATACACAAGACCTAGCTGGGAATCCGTCTAAGCCGGAGGCACCAGTGCAGCAAGCTGACTCTGCTGGACAGAGTGAGATTAAACTGTGGCTAGGTAGAATCAAACGGTCTAAACAGAAGTTTGATTCAGACTTTAAGCGGATGCGTAGGAATATGGAGTTTGCGACAGGACTACAGTGGCAAAGTCAGGTTGAGATGGATGATGAGAGGTATACGAATAACATCGTCCTACGCATGGTGAATCAGAAAGTTGCTACACTTTATGCTAAGAATCCCACGGCGGTTGCACAGAGGAATAAACGGATGGAGTATCAGGTGTGGGATGGCTCGATGGAGAGTTTGATGCATGGGATGCAAGTTGCACAGGAGATGGTGAGCCAAGGCGGACAGCTTCCCCCAGAGATTGGTGCACTTTTTGCTGATTACCAAAATGGAAAAACCAAAGAAAAGCTTGTTGATAAGGTATGCGAGACCCTTGAAAAGAACTATACCTATCAAATTAACACCCAACGACCTGAGTTCAAAGAGCAGGTCAAGCAAGCGGTTAGAAGGGTTATCACATGCGGTGTGGCCTACGCACGACCTATCTTTGTGCGGGAAGGGGAGCAGAGCCAGCCAAGTTCAGTCGATGCGGGTAGTAGCGTTACCGATAGAATTGCTAGACTTAAAGGAATTGTGCAACGACTGGAAGATGGAAAGATTGATGAGACCAGTTCGGAAGTGTCTACATTGCGAAGTTTGGCCATGAGCCTTGGGGCGAGTAGTGAAGGGTATGAGCCAGTTAAGTTGCAAGAGAGATTGGAGTTTGACTTCCCTCCTGCGACGAGTGTGATACCGGATAGTAATTGTAGGAACTTGAAAGAGTGGGTTGCTGCGAAGTGGGTGGCACAGGAATTTATCCTTCCAGTGGAAGATGTGAATGCAGTGTTTGGAGTGAAGGTGCAGACTGGAAGTGGTCCAGGAAGTGCAAGTGAGTTTAAGCAACCACAGGATTTGACGAAGGGACAGGCAGATTATGGTGAGAGGGAGAGTGATCCGTTTGCTAGACAGCAAGTTTCGTTGTATGAAGTGTTTGATTATACAACGAAGACAAGGTTCTTTGTTTGTGATGGCTATGAGGAGTATGTGATGGAGCCGGAACCGGTGTTGCCAATAGCAGGGTTCTGGCATCATTTTGCGTTGACATTCAATGACGTTGAGGTTGAGGCTGGGCAGAAGGGGAGTATATTCCCGCCAAGCGATGTACAACTACTGAAGAGTGCGCAGAAGGAGTGGAATAGAACCCGAGAAGCTCTTCGTGATCAACGAAATGCTAATGCTCCTAAGTATCTTGCACGGAAGAACCTGATGACCGAGGCCGATAAGGAGAAGCTTCGTAACGCTCTTCCGAATTCTATTGTCGAGTTAGAGGGTATTCCTCCTGAGATGGAACCTGCAAGGTTCATTCAGGTAATGCAGGTGGCTCAGATTGACCCAGCGGTGTATGATACTCGCCCATTGAGTGAAGACATGATGATGGGAGTTGGGATGCAGGAGGCTAATATTGGACCAGCTCAGCCTAATGTAACTGCCACAGTAGGGACGATTGCCGAGCAGAGTAGGTTGACGGTTTCTGCTAGTAATATCGACGATCTGGACTCTTGGCTTAGTCGCATTGCACAAGCTGGAGGTGAGATTCTTCTTCGTGAGATGAGTCAGGAGACTGTCAAACGCATTGTTGGTCCAGGTGCAGTCTGGCCTAGCATCAACCGTGACGATTTTGTCAATGAAATTTACCTTCAGATCAAGGCTGCTTCAAGTGGGAGACCCAATAAAGCTATTGGAGTTGCGAATTTTCAACAAATCGCCCCGATACTTCTTCAAGCGGGTGCAAACCCTATTGCGGTGATTGAAGAAGGTGTGAAGAGGTTTGATGACAATCTTGATGTGAGTAAGTTCTTTCCTGTGAACATACCGATGGGCATGGGTGGTCCGTCGAATGGGTCTATGTCACAGGCGCCACAGCCGTCGCAGTCGATGCAACCGGGCATAGGCGGTGCTCAGGTTTCAGCATCCACCTTGCCCGGGGACTTAGGTGCTCCTGAGGCGGCTGTGGGTCGAATGTCGGGACTTCCTTCTAGGGTGGATGTTCCTGAGTTGAACCCAACCTAGAGAGTAGTAGAAACCAAAGAAACCAAACGTTATGCCAAGTGCAACCGAATCTGACGAAATAGTGGAGTCGTCAACCACAGGAGAAGTAGACGTTAACAAAGAAGCAGTTTCGTCAACTGCGGAAGAAGGGAAAAGTGCTGCTGCGTCTAAGGTGACGAAAACCCTTGAAGATGTCGTACAGAGTGTCTTCAAATCGCAATCGTCCGGCGAGAAAGAGGAAGCAGAGAGTGGTGTTCAAAGTTTGAACAAGACCTCAGAAAAGAAAGAAGGAGAAGAGACTAAGGAGGAAGAAGTGGATGCCTCGGAGTCTCAGGATAAGAAGGGTGAAAAGGTTGAGGAAGAGAAGAAGAAGGAAGAGGACAAAGGTCCAATTCCTTATGCAAGGTTCGAAGAGGTTAACAAGGTTAAGGTGGAGCTAGAACAGCAGTTCGAACAGCTCAAGCCACTTCTTGAAGCACAGCAGAGCGTTATTGACCATTGCACAAAGCATAATATATCCGAACAGCAGTTCTACTACTGGATGGATGTTGCTGCGATGGTTAATAGTGATCCTGCCAAGGCGATGGAAACGCTTAAGCCGATTCTGGGCCAGTTGCAAGGTTTCTCGGGGGACATTCTCCCGCAAGATTTGCAAGAGTTAGTGGACAATAACGAGATTCCACTTGCTGTTGCGAAGAGACTAGTCGCTGCTGAGAGTCGCGAGAAGTTTGGACAAGGCAAAGCTAAGATGACTGAGCAGCAGATGCAGGCTCAACGTCATCAGCAGTTTGTGTCTGAGTTAACTAATTCGATGAACTCTTGGCTTGGAAGTCAAAAGACTTCTGATCCAGACTTTCAGCCTAAGAAAGGTGAAAGTGAACCAGATGGAAAGTTTGAATTCTTCTTGCATAAGTTTAAGGCTGAGGCAGAGGTGGTTAAACCAAAAAACGCTCAGGAGCTTGTTGCTCTTGCGGATAAGGTTAAGACTAGTCTTGGTTCAGCCTTCGAACGAATGTTTCCCAAAGCCAAAGCTACCCGGACTATTCACTCCAGTCGATCAACCACAAGTGGGAATGGTGCTCCCAAGACATTGGAAGAAGCAATCGAACAACAAGCCGCTAAGAACGGTATTGCTTTTACCGCACCAAAAAGGAAGTAAATAAGTTTATGCCAGCACTAGGACTAGCAGTTGCTACGGATATCGCCTCCGCTGCACTTGATTTTCACGTTCGAGGCGATGCACTGTTGCAGACGCAACAAAAACGGCCTCTTCTTGCGTTTCTTGAAGAGGGAAAAGAGACGTTCCCGGGTGGGAAGCAGTATATCACGGAACCAGTTCAGGGTGCTGTGATGAATGATACGGCTGGTTTCTTTGCGGGGTATTCGCAGGATGACCAGTTGGCTTTCACACAAGCAAGCAATTTGTTGCGTGCACAGGTTCCATGGAGGGAATGTCATGCAGGGTTCATTATCACTCACACCGAGTTGAAGCAGGATGGGATTACGGTGACGGATGGGGAGAGCAAGACTTCAGATCATAGTGATGTAGCTCTGACTCGGCTCACTGCGATTCTGAAAAACCGCTTGAATGACTTTAGTGAGTCATGGGCGCGTGCAAAGAACTCGATGTTGTGGGCGGATGGAAGTCAGGATGCCAAGCAGATTCCTGGAGTGCAGAGTCTTCTGATGGATGATCCGACAGCCGGGAATACTGTTGCGAGTCTGAGCCAGAACACGTATACTTGGTGGCGTAATCGTGCCAAGATTGATCTGGGTTTTTCAGCGGAGAATCAGACTCTCACGAAGTTCCTGCGTAACGAGATCATTCAGTTGACCCGTTTCGGTGGTCAACCGAATAAGATTCTGTGTGGAAGTCTCTTCTGGGACGCCATCATGCAGGAGGTTGAGAAGAAAGGGTTGTATACGATGACAGGGTTTAATGGAAAGACTGACATTGGAATGCAACGGATCGCCATTGCGGGTATTGGTGAATTCGCGTATGATCCTAGTTTGGACAACCTTGGTCGCTCTAAGTTCGCGTATGTGTTCGACTCTCGTCGGTTGAAGCTCATGCCGATGGATGGTGAAGAGAATAAGACCTTGGAACCTGCTCGTCCGTATCAGTATATGGTTATGCTTAAGAGCATGACGTATACGGGTGGTATGGTTATCACTCAGCCCAATGCGATGGGTGTGTACGCGATTGCGTAAGGAACAAATCAAAGAAGAAAAGGAAAGAACGATAATGAAAAAACTTCTTGTAAGTGTTTGGGTAATGGTGGGCTTGCTCACCGCTACGGCACAGAATTTCGAGTCACAGAATTTGCTTTCTGTGAGTTCGATTTGCGTGTCCAATACAATCAATGTGACGAACATTCTCAGCGCGAGTGTTGGGGCTGGGACGAACGTTGATGGGACGATCTGGACGAACTTGGCTGGAGTGCGCGTGATTGCGGCTACGACCACATCCACGAACTCCATCTCGGGTGTGATCACAACCAATGCAAGTAAGGTGAATTTGTTCAAAGACATTTCACTGGCTGCGTTGGTTGATCGTGAAGGTCGTTTCCCTGCGCTGGCGTGGGCAGCAACGAATACCTTGCAAAATTGGCAGCAAAGTCCTGCGAGTTTGTTTGTGAAACTCAACGGGCAGAGTGGTGCTAACTCGGCAGTGACGTTTGTGCTGACTCCGGTTCCGGACGGGGTGAATGAGAGTACAGCGGCTGCGGATTTGTGGTCATTCTCGGTGACGGCGACCACAACAACGCCTGTGACGCTTCTTACAAATCTTCCGTTGTATAAATGGATGGGGTGTAAGACGCTTCGGTTGCGGTCAGTGACCAATGGGGATACTGATGCTACGAGTCGAGTGGACATTCTGGCTTTGAGTGTGAACTCAAACGTTCCATAAAGGAGGAGTGATCTGAATGCGCCGTAGGGGAGTAATATCCCCTACGGCTTGCCTCAGTGAGAGAGCAGTAGAAACCAAAGAAACCGAAAGATTATTTATGAGTGAAAGCAATGACGGGATTCCAACAGTTCAGGTGAAGTTGAAGACAGATAAACTTGGGAATAGTATCATTCTCAAGGGAGTGACTCCAGCGGAGTTGATGTTTTTGGTAGCGGATAATCACCAGCAAGCTGGTGGAGACCCAGTGGTTGAGCTGGTAAGGGAAAAGAAGAAGGTTGTGGGTGAGGTGGTGAATAGGGACGGAGAAGGACGTCCTATTTTGGACGCACAGGAAAACCCTGTGATGGTGAAAGGATGGGTTGACTCGGAAGAAGAGAACTTCCTCAAGATTAGTGCAAAGCAAGAACGTGATCGTCTTGCTAGGAAGTATGGAAGTAAACGCATTTCAAAGTTTTACCCAGGACCGATTCCGACCTTTCCCACTTCATTTGAAGAAGCTAGGGAAAATGGTATTGGACAAGTCACCCCTTCTGAGCGTCTATTAGAAGTTGGCGGTTGAACTCTTGACTAAGGTAAATCTATGGCCAGAGGAACGACATTAGCAAATATCAGAGCACTTCTGAAGAGTGAAGTGGGTGATGCTCAGGAGACGAATGACTTTGCAGATGCAGAGTATAATAGACTGCTGAGCACTAAGCAGAAGGATTTTGCTAATGCGTTTGACTGGCCATTTCTTCAACACCGTTGGGATTTGAGTTGTCCTAGTGGGACGCGGTTTGTAGGGTTTCCAAGCACGGATATTTTGGGATTGACGAATCAGGTTATCAATGTGGAGAGGCCTGTGTTGGTTGAAAGGTTCTTTAACACGAAGTATTGGAAGTTGGATTATGGGATTGCCTCGATTCAGTATAACTGGAGAAACAGCGATAATGATGAGAGGTTAGACCCTATTCAGCGTTGGCAGATTGTGTCCAACGTGAATGAAAGTGGACAAGCTAATAAGCTGGAGGTTTGGCCTATTCCAGTTACGAACCAAGTGGTGAGGTTCACTGGACAAAGAGTTGTGCAGACGCTATCTGCGGATAGTGACACTGCCGATCTTGATGATTTGCTTTTGGTCTATTTCGTGGCGGCTGAACGCCTAATGTTGAGGGACCAAAAGAGTGCTATGTATAAGCTAAATCAAGCCAAAGAACATCTTGTTAAGCTTCGTGCTGGGTATCCGACTAGCGAAGAGCCTATTGTGCTGGGGAGAAAGAGCACATACGAAAGAGACCTTAGAAGAATCACACCATTAGTTATAGTTCATGGCTAAGTGGTGTTCAATAATTGAACAAAACCAATAGGAGAAAGAAGGAAAATAGTTATGCAACCAGTTAGTTACTTTTCGAAAACTTCACAACAGGTGAGTAAACATCCTGTTGGATTGGTGAAGTTGGAGTCGACAGCGAATACCGGTGCGACTGCAACTTTATTTGTACAGATTCATGATAGTAGTGTGGTGCCTGCGGAGGGGAGTGTACCAGTGAAGAGTTGGCCGATTGCGGAGTGCGGGTATAAGGAGTTTAAGAAAGGTGAGTTGAGGTTGACGCAAGGGTTGTATGTGTGTTTAAGCTCAACGAGGACGACGAAGACTCTTGCAGTGGGAGGGAGTGATTTGCTGGATGTGCTGAGCTTGGAGCTGTTTGACCCTGAGAAGCCAACTGGAACAACGATTGCTGGGGATGAGACAACCGCCGTGGCCAGTAGGACTCCTTGGGTGACTGCAAGTGGCCCTAAGAGACTTATTGAGGTTGTGGTGAATGATAGTGCTAACGCACTTACAACTGAGACCACTGCCGCTCCCGTGTATCTTCTTGGCTTTGCACGAGACGCTGCTCCTGCAACTGAAGTTTATCCAGTGTTTTCACGCTTGGTGAAGTTTGGAGTGAGGAATGTGTTTCAGTTTGGGAATGACGGGTTTGAGATGCGGCATAGGCAGGTGGGAGTTGACTACATTGGGTGTAAGTTAATTCTCTCGACTACTCAACTTAGCTCGGGAACACTCACAACTGGTTGCCCTATTAAGGTCGAGTATAAGTAAGAATATGAAAAAACTATTGAGTTTAGTAGGAATGTTTGCACTTGGAGTAAGTGCACAGGTTAGTCCACCACCTGCAAGCCAAGCTGAGGTGAATGCTGGGGTTGTGCCGAATAAGTATGTGAGTCCATTAACGTTGGCTGGAGGAGTTAACAGTGTTATTCTTTACGTGTCACCATCAGGTAATGATTCGACAGCGGTCAGGAATGACGGCTCGCATCCGTGGAAGAAAATTGAAGTGGCATCTGCTGCTGCAAAGGTGGGCGATTGGATTTATGTGACTGCTGGGGCTTACAACGTTTCCAATCGCATCACCGTGCCAGCATTCGGGGGAATCTTTGGTGCGGGGAATAATCAGTCCATGCTGACGAACTGGTGTTATCTGACCAATGGCGATGTGTGCATCACGCCGAATACCAACTCGCTTATCTCCGATCTCTACATTCGAGACGGGCATAAGGGATCGTTTGTGTATCAGGGGGGGATTGGCTGTAAGTCTTACTCAACCGTGCCGGTGAATGCGACCATTCGACGGGTCTTTCTGGATGGAGCGAGCGACGGGTTTTATTGGAACAATGCAGTCAACGATGCGCCGTCGGTATTGGTGGAAGATTGCCGGGTGGAGTCGGCTTGGGATTGCTCGGTCATTGAAACGATAGTTGCTGGACAGTTTTCTCCCGGGAGTTACACCTACAAGGACTGTCATTTTGTGGGCAATCTGGCAGTGGCGTACGGAGCACAGAGTTCGTATGGCAGTTACAATGGAGCAGCAGGTTCTACAGTGGCATGGATTCGTGGATCAATCTACATGACCAACAATGGTGGAGCAACAGGCATCCCGCTTCATGGTGGTAATGCAGTAAACACCAACATAGTTGACGGGACAATACTTTACTCAGTCAAAAGTGGTGTGCGCCAGAATGATGGTTCGTTTGATGCTGGACTTGGGGACAGCATTGTGTCAATCTATGGGCCTTTTAATTACACTGGATTAGCGGGAACGGAAACGGTTTATCCGTGGGTGAATCTTGTGCCAAACTCAGTGGTTGCCAACGGCATCGCCACCCTCTCCCACGGCACAAACAAAGTCGCTACCGTCTGGGCCAACGCGACGAACATCTTGTCGCTAACTTATTACTCGATTGACTCCTCGCAAGCGGTGGTGGGGGTGACGAATATCACGGCCAACGTTTCCTTCTTCATCAAGTCGGAGAACCCAAACGACACCAACAAGGTGTTCTGGCAGATCGTTAAACCTTAATTTACCCATGAAACGCTTAATTCTATTTCTCGGATTGACAATGGTTTGTGGGTTGTCTGTTCACGCTGTGCTCATTACTGGTAGCGCACAGTTTGGCGATCAGACAACGAGTGTACAGATTGACAACACGGGCAATTACAAGCAGACCAATCCCGTCACTCACGCAAATCTCACGTTGGGCACGAATGCTCACATCTTTACCACTGACCAGTATAGCAACAAGTTCAAGGTCTTTACTAACTGGTATGGCTATGTTCGCACGAATGGGCAGTATGGGTATTGGTCGAATGGAGGTTGGTATTCCTCAGACATTTACCATCAACAAGCGCAAGGAGGACCAACCGGGTGGTTTGGCTACACGAACGATCTTTCGTTGCTATCATCTTATTGGAGTTTTTCAGACACGATCTATGGTCGGTTTGCAGGCAATGGTAATGCACTAACGAATCTCAATCTGGCGAGTTCTGTAAGCACGATTGGCGACGTGCTGACGAACAACCGCGTCGGCAATGTGGCGCTGCTGGGGACGTTGACGAATACGGGCGCGGTCAATCTGGGCGGCAGCTTGGCGGTGAATGGAAGCCAAACCAACTTTGGTCGCTATAATCAAATGGGTAAGTTCGGAACCGTTGGATGGTTTGGTGCGCTTTACGACACCAACACCGGAGTGTTTAGTTTTTCCAGATCGTCAGATGGCTCTTCGCAGGTGAGCATTGCTCCAACCATCGTGAGCGCCAATACCGCTATGCGCACGTCGGGAGCTTTCGACAATTACGGGCAGACGGTGTCTTTGAACGTGGGCACTGCAAACCATGCTAAAATTCTCGTCGGCGCATCGCTATCCACAACGGTGGCAGACTTCACGACGAACGCCATAAACTTCCTGACCAACGTATTTGCTACATCCCTCACCGCGACGAATGGCAATATCTTCCCAGCCATAGGCACAAACACCTTTGCCATGATCGGTAGCCAGACAAACGTAGCCTTCGCTTATGGAGCAAGCACGAATGATGCTGGCACGGCTTACACGACTCCTACGGTTCGATTGAAAGCGTATGGCTCGACCACCAACCTGATTGATGCCGATCTCACGGCAGGCAACGCCACCATCGGCGGGGCGTTGACGGTGACAGGTGGGCAGACTAATGCGGCCAATATCCAATCCGCCACGCTTAACACAACTGGCGCTGCCAGAGTCGGAGGAACGTTTTTTGGAGCTACTGATATTAATAGCGCGATATATTACGGCCAGACATTTTACTTCACCGATGGCGGCAACAACATTTGGCTTTTTAATAAAAACCAAGGCATTGTCTTGTCGTCTAACACTCCGATTCGATGGGCGCGTAGCGCAACAACGTGGAATACACCGGACACGCGATTGGTTAATGTGACTACCCCTACAGCGGCCATCGTAACACTAGCCACCAGTGATGGTCTGCCTGCTAATTTTGTCGCCGCCACCATCACCGCGACGAACGGCATCTCCGGCCTGTGCTCCAATTTACTCGCTTCCACCAGCATCACGTTTCCGGCAACGACGGTCAATTGGACGAATCCATTGCCAGTTAGCATCCTGCTCTACATTGTCAATACTGGAGTAACGGGAACAGTGCTCAAGAAAAACGGCAGTCAGATTTCAAGCACCCTGACGACAACGGGCATGACAACGCTGGGATTGCAGGTGGGGGAATACTTCTCGGAGACTTACACTGTTGGAACACCGACCGCCACTTATCATCCGTTCCCGTGAAATTCCCCTTCACTATTGCCAACATAGAACTAGTAGTCTGGGCTATACGCTGTGGACTTATAAAAATATGAAAAACGTTCGCTATGAACCAGTCATCACCCTAGGTACTATGATCACACTTATCACAATGATGATGAGTGTAGGAAGTTTTGTTATGTATAATGAGCATCGTCTTGGTCTTCATGAGGCTATGTTGGCAATGCATGAATATAAGATTCATCAACTCCAACTGTCTATAGCCATACACGAAGGTATCTCATTCGAGTCTTTAGTAAAAGCTTCAAACTAATTATGACATTCAAATGGATTACAAACATGGTTGATAGCTTCAAGTCATTGCTTGGTGTGCCAGCAATGATTATTGATGGATTGTTGTATGCGTTTGTTGCGTTGTTTAGTGCACTTGCTGCTTCTTTTGGAACAGACGAAGCAGCAAAGTATCTTGACCCTATTAATCTTTTTTGGCTCAGAACTATCTGCACCGCATCTGGTGCAACTGCTCTTGCGCTTAAAATGTTTCGTTCAACTTCCTATGCTGATCACCAGAAGACGAGTTCGACTGATGATATAATGTTAATCCAGAAATCAATAGAAAGTAAATAAGAATGAAAAAACAAATCATCGGTGCACTTCTAGTAGCTGTGCTTTGTGGTTGCGCGGCATTGCAACCTGGAGCAGACCCTATAGTTGTGCGAACAGAGCAGACAATTAGTGTAGCTTATGGTACGTTTGACACCTTCACGAAACTCGATAACGATAATCGTGACTTGTTCAAAACTAAAATTCCAGCAGTGCATCAATTCGCAGAATGGCTTCGGGTTAAGGTTGGACAACCACCAACGCCGCGAGGTATTAGCTTGATCGAATCTGCTAATCGAGTCAAGGTTGCCTACAAGTCTAATCGCACTCCAGAAAACAAGGCTAATCTAGTAACAGCACTAGCTAGTCTTGAAAGTATTGTTGCTGAAACACAAAAACAGTTAGTTAACGCACACAACCCGTAAACCATATGGCTGCTATTCTTTTACTACTTCCGTCGATAATCAAAGCTGGCACTGACATTTACTCTTACATTGCTAGTGTTCGGACTATCGCACAGCAATCTGGTGAATGGACTGCTGAATACGAAGCACAATTCCAAGCCATGTTGAACACAGCTAAGACTGCCCCACAATGGCAACCTGATGCTCCATAGAAGTCTTGTTTAATATTTGAACAGAACCAATGAAAGCCTTCTCGATTAAAAGTTTCAAATACGGGCTTGACGCGCGTAGAGAGCTTCTTGCGCGTCAGCCCGGAACGTTGGTGGTGTGTGAAAATGCACATATCACACAAGGTGGAGAAGTTCAGAAACGTAAAGCGTTTGTGCGATTGGGTAAGATTGAGGCGTCAAATGACTCGTTTGGGTTGGAGGTGACTAAAGCAGGTGTGACTGTTTTTGGCGGAAGCGATCCTAGTGGACTTGGGTTGTTAGCTGGAGTGACGTATGTTAGGTTGACCCACCCAGCGGTGTTGGAAGGGATTGCGTATGATCAAGCGTATCATCAGATTTCGACTGTAAAAAGTAGTACTAGTTTTGGGGGAAAGTCAGTAGTAGCTGTAACGTTTACTGATGGAAATACCTTTTTATATTCTGATGATGGAGTGTTGGTACAGCAGAGTAGAAACGGAATGGTGCTTAGGTCGTTGGAGAGTTTGACGAATTTAGCGAATGAGCTAGGTGGTCAGATAAATTCTCTTCCGTTTTGGAGTGCCCTTGCTAATGTCGACCAAAGTGGGAATGCTCTGTTGGGTGCAGTGATTGTGAAGAGTCCTCCTTTGGTGCAGTTTACTCCAGAGGTGGCGTCTAGTTCAACTGATGGTCAACTAGGGGTTGTGACAGTTGACGCAAATAATGTGGGGACGATTGAAACAAGAGCTTCTGCTGGGTTTCAAGTTGCTGGAGCAGCAGGAACTACCTATATTCTAACTGCTCCAGCTAATCGTGACGGAAGTGGTACAGTGAATCTTTGTGGAGGAACTGTTGTCGCATTGGCTACGACAACTTTAACTGCGGTAGCTATTGTCGCTGCGGTGAATGACTTTACTATCTTGCATGGATATACTGCAATTAAGAACGCCACTGACTCGTTGTATATCTATGCTCCAGTTGGTTGGGGAACTTCTGCAAATGGTTTTTTATTGACTGTGACTGGAACAGGTAATATTCATCCTGGCGGGGGATATGGCACTTCTCTTGCGGCTAGTATTTCACCTTGGCCAATAGTTTTTTCCAAACGAAATGCTGGAGATAACAGACAAGAAACTTTAGCTGGAGTTGCTAGTATAACTCCAACAGGAGGAACTCCTCCTTATACATATCTTTGGGGTGAGGCCTTTCCAGCAACAGGAAGTGGAAATGGGATTTCTGTTTTCTACCCCACTCAATCTAGTGCCACGTTTGCCGCATCTATCACTCCTCAACCTGGTGCTACATATCCAATCTCAGTCAATGGAGGGTTTAAGTGTGTAGTCACAGACGCATCTGCTACTGTGCTAACTATGTATTTTAATGTGTCTTTGCGGTTGACCTAAACAATTTCTATGGCTATTGCTTTTGTTGGTGGTGTTAATGCAGTCTCTGGTTGGGGTATAAGGGACAGGTTTAGGTTTATAAATACCTGGATAGCTGGAGATAAGTGGCAAGCAAAGTTCACTACAACTAGTGGAGATTTCACTCTTGGATATGGAAACTTAGATGGAAGTTCCTTTCAGTTTCTTTACACCTATGGAGATAGAGTCTATCTTGCTAGTGGCTCGCGTTGGAACTTCTCCTCAATTGGAAGTGCTGATGGATGGGAAGAACAGGACATTGGAGCAGGTGAGATTGACTTGCAAACCAGCTTTGGATTTGTAGATCAAGTAGCTTCATTTGGGATAATACAAGGCCGACTTGCAGTGTTTGGAAGAAGGAATATACAAGTCTGGAATATCGACGCAAATCCCGATTTGTTTAGTAGAGTGCAGACCTTGCAAAATGTCGGAACAGTTGCGTCGTTGAGTGTGCAGAGCATTGGTGAGTTGGATTTGTTGTTCTTGGATGACACTGGGATTAGGAGTTTAAGAACTAAAGAGGTGTCTCTTAATGCGTATGTGACTGATTTAGGAAGCTCGATTGATACGATTATACAAGGAGTGCTACAAGGACTAAGCAATTCACAAAAAGCCGTTGCGTGTGGGATTGTGGAACCGGAGTCTAAACGGTATTGGTTGCATCTGAATGGGACGTTGTATGTGCTAAGCAATTTCCCAGCTAGTGAAATTCTAGCGTGGTCGACGTATCTTCCTAGCTATGGAAAGACTTTCATTCCTTCCACTGGAGTTAACTATGATGGGGCAGGACACGCTACTATCACTGGGTTGACGATTGGTGCGAAGTATGAGTGGACTGCTCTTGCAAACGACTATTCGATAACTACTGCCGGAGGAGTAACACTAACTAGTAGTGGCGAGTTTACCCCCACTGCAACAACTGCAACTGTGACAGGAAAAGCTAGTGACTCCTATACCGGAACGTTGAAAGGACAAGTTTTGTTTACACCTGAAAAGATGGTGGTGTATAACGGGCAGGTGTATATAAGGTCTACTGATGGGGATTTGTTGGTCTATGGTGGGACTAATAACTCAACCTATGATTGTTGTATTCCAGAAGCAAAACTTCCTTGGTTGGATATGGAAAGCCCAACAGAGATTAAGCAAGGACTTGGGTTGGATATTGCACAAAAAGGTAAGTGGCATTGCTATGCTAGTATGAATCCTAGAGCAAGTGCTCCTATTGAGGTGATTAACCGAGGAAGTGCAACTACTCCAGATGTGCTTTCGGATTCAACCTTTGATGTTGGGCATTTTCCTTATAGTGCACAAGGAACGCATTTGCAGTTAAGGTTTGTAGGAGACGCTAGTTCAGTCGAACAGAAGATTTCAAAGTTAGCGTTTTTGTACAATTCGGGCAATCAGAAATAGTATGATAATCTTTAGAAAAGGAAGAGAGTTTGTAGAGTTGGTCAGGTTGACCAAGGAGACTGGGAGTCTAGAGACCTGTGGCGGGAAAACCGAAGAGGATTTGTATATTGCACAAAGAGTGTTAGAACGTAATGATAAGGCGTTCACTGTAGTCGCAGTTGAAGAAGGAAGAGTAGTCGCCGCATTTATGTTGTTGCAGTATGATGGAAATGACTATGACGGCCATATGGTTTTTGACAAAGATCATCGAGGAGAAACCTCAGTGCAGATTTCAAAAGACGTATTGAGGTTTCTGTTTGAAAACACAACAGTGCAAAGACTTGTTGGGCATTGCCCTAAGTCTAACCCTAAGGTGCTTGAGTATTCCAAACGAATTGGAATGCGACTAGTTGCAGAGAAGGAAGATGTGACACTTATGGAGATTACAAAACAAATGGTGAACAATCAACAACAGGAGGAGTTATGCCTTGGATAATACCTTTGATAGCCATTGGAACTAGTATAGCAGGAGCTGCGTCCCAACCAAATTATGGTAAAATGGCTGCTGACGCGGAAGAAAAGAAGCAGAAGAACATTGACGAAGGGATGAAAGGTATCAATGAGACTTTTGCAGGATATACTCCTAAGTTCTATAAACAACGTGAGGATGCATATTTGAAGTACGCTCTTCCTCAGGAGTCTAGTCAGTTTAGAGATGCTCAGAAGGGGTTGACGTTTAGTCTTGCAAACCGAGGAGTTAGGAATAGTTCGATTGCAAATACCAATTGGTCAACTTTGAATCGAGCACATGCAGGAGCACAACAGCAAGTGGCAGATCAAGCGGTTAATACTGCTAATGATCTTAAGTCTAAAGTTGAAAGTGGTAAGCAGAATGTGATTGACTCGTTGTATCAGAGTGCTGATCCTTTACAAGCTAAGGCTAAGGCTATTTCAATAGCGTCACAGTTTCAGAATCCAGACCCATTTGCTCCGCTAAGTAATATGTTTGGAAATCTGACTAACCAATGGACGACGAATTCGTTGTTGAGTAGTTATCAAAAGGGACAGAACTTTGCAGGTGGAGGAAGTAGTAGTGGGTCTATTCTTCCATTAGCTCCACTTGGACCTACGTATTCACTTGGTAAATAATTAAACTTTATGTCGAACTTTGGCACTGGAATGGGGATGGGGATGGGTGGAATAAGTGGAGTTATCAACTCAATCGCTGGGTTGATGTCTCAACAAGCTATGACAGGTGCGATTAGGAATCAACTTGCACAGCAAGGGAAGTTTCAAGACCAGTCAATGGGAGTGTTTAGTAGTGCACTTCCAAACTGGAGTGCACAGACTGCGCAGGAACAAACTGCTGCGGGAAGTCAACATAGGCAAGAGGTTTATGGGATGGTTAATGCCATGCCTAGTAGTGTGAACTCAGGAGCAAGAGGACCTACTGGAAGAGACCAAGCTGCAACTCGGATGGCAGGTGAGAGGATGGCTGGGAATAGTGGGTATTCTGATTGGCAGTTGGAACAGATGATCAATAAGTTTAAGATGCAAGATGAGTTGAATAGGATTGCAAGTAGGGCAGAAGGGCAACTTGGATTGTTTCCGTATCAGATGCAAAGTGCTCAACATAGTGGGGATTGGCTTGGGATGATTGGTGGGTTGATGCAAGGTATGGGAAATGGTTTCACTGGAATGGGGGGACTTTCGAAACCTAAGACAGGTGGAAATGGGTTTGCAACTGGACTTAGTTACACCGATTAAAAACTATGAGTGATTACACTTCTCCGTGGCAGAGCGCAGGTAATGCGCTAAGTGGAATGGGAAACAATTTTAATCAGGCGATTTTGAAGATCGCACAGATTAAGATGTTGCAGGAACAACGTGCACAAGAGATGGCGTTGAGGCGACAAGAGCTGGAACAGCAAGGAGCGATGTATAGGAGTCATATGGGGTTGTATGACGCACAGGCTGCTGAGATGGGTGCGAGGAAAGCTAAGGAACAAGCAGTGGTGGATAGCGCTAAGATGTTTGGTCAGTCGGCGAGACAGAGTTTAGCCTCTACTATGCCACCAACCGACATGAGTCCAACAGTTGATAGTGCAAGAACACTGCAAGGACAGCAAGGCCAACTTGGACAAGAGGAGATGGCTGCAGTGATTAGCGCGCTTAATGGTAATCCTCAGAGGTTTGGACAGTATCAACAAAGTGCTATGGTGAATAGAGCACTTGGACCTTATCTTGATCCAGCAGTAGCTAGAGCTAAGTTTCTAGGTGAGAAGAGTATGACAGTGCCTCATCAGGGTGGAGTGTACGATCCAACTACGCAGCTGATCACTGCGGTGATGCCCCAGGTGTTAGCAGCAGGTGCAACACAGCTTCCTGGAACAACTGGAGAAGAGAAGTTTACAAGTCCAAATAAACCTCTAGTCAGTCAGAATGATCTTGGACATTGGGGGAATATACTTAGAGCGGTGATGACTAGTGGTAGACCTCCAAGAGAGGATAGCCCATCGTATTCTGTTTTTACAAACGCGATTCAGAGGATTATTGGTATGGCACAGAGCCCACAGGGGCAGCCGCCAGCAGGAGCAGGTGCAGTTTCTACGCACCCTCAACCTAAGAGTCAAGCAGAATATGACTTGTTGCCTAGTGGGACAGTTTACCAAGACACCGATGGAAGTACTAAGCGAAAGAAGTAAGTTATGCCATTTGGACTACAAGACGAAGTTTTAGCTTCTTCACAAGGGTTTGGAGCGAGTGATGAAGTGTTGGTTCCATCGGCGGGAGGGCCTAGTGCTGTTCCTCCTTTATGGAACGTTTAGTTC
>Ga0194060_10000178_pt1 | contig 44970 bp, 27 predicted proteins | sample SepL225m_MetaG_FD_163427 | JGI IMG/M metagenome (GOLD analysis project Ga0194060, IMG submission 163427) | Anoxic zone freshwater microbial communities from boreal shield lake in IISD Experimental Lakes Area, Ontario, Canada - Sep2016-L222-5m | ecosystem: Environmental > Aquatic > Freshwater >...
GCCGTACTGTTGACGATGGCGGCGCCTGTCACGGCGCTGGCTGATGAGCCGCTCCCGGGCGCCAATCTGGAAAGCCTTCTGCTGCTGGCCAAAGAGCGCAATCCGGACTACGCCAGCATGCGCTACGAGGCACAGGCTGCTGCTGAGCGCGTCACGCCCGCCGGCGCCTTGCCGGACCCGAAATTTCGCACCGAGTGGATGGACATCACCAAAATGGGCGAACAGAATCCGACCATTTTGCCCAGCAATGTGGGTAGCACTCGCTACACCTTCATGCAGGACTTGCCGTGGTTTGGCAAGCGCGGCTTGAAGCGCGACATTGCGCAACTCGAAGCTGATGGCAGCCAGAGCAAGGCGACCGTGAGCTGGTCCGAGTTGGTGGCCAGGGTCAAGACCACGCAGGCCCAGCGCTACTACCTGCAAGGCAGCGAAAAATTGACCCGGGAGATTTTTGATTTGATGACGCAGCTGGAAAAAATTGCACAGGTGCGCTACCGCAACGGTCTGGCGGCCCAGCAGGATGTGATTCGCGCCCAGGTCGAACAGACCAGCATGCAGCATGACCTGGTGGCCCTGCAAAGCGAACGCAAGCAGGCCGATGCGCGGATGAATGCCTTGCTGGCGCGACCCGCAGCGGCAGCGCTGGCGGCAGCCGAAAAGCTGCGTGCATTGCCACAGCCGGGCCAACTTGACGCCGCAACACTGGAGCAGCGCGTGCGCAGTCGCAACCCGCAGCTTTTTACCGAAGAGGCGCGCATCAGGGCGGCTGAAAAAAACCGTGATTTGACGTACAAAAACCGCTACCCCGATTTCACCCTCAGCATTTCACCGACCCAGTACCAAAGCGCCATCAAGGAATGGGGCTTGATGCTGGAAGTCAACATCCCGCTGCAGCAGTCTTCAAGGCGCGCCCAGGAGCGCGAGTCCGAAGCCATGCTGGCCGCGGCGCAGTCGCGCAAAGAGGCTCTCGCCAATCAACTGCTGTCTGACCTGGCCGAGAATCTGACCGCGATGGAGGCCGCGCAGCACAGCGACATGCTGATGACCAGCAGCTTGCTGCCGCAGACAGAACTGACCTTCAATTCCGCCCTGGCGGGTTACGAAAACGGCAAGGTCGACTTCGCCACCCTGCTCGACGCCCAGCGGCAAATCCGCATGGCCCGACAAAGCCAGATCAAGGCACAGCTTGAAGCGCAAATGCGCCGCGCCGAGATCGAGAAACTGATTGGGGAAGATTTATGAAACAGGGCGCAGGGATTGCCATCGGCGTCATCGCCGTAGCACTGGCCGCAGGGGCTGGCTACTGGCAAGGCCACAAGGGCGCAGCAGCTCTGCCTCAAGACAGTGTGACGGCGACGTCTGGTACGGTTGGTGCGAGCGCAAACGCCGCAAAAGTTGAGAGAAAACTTTTGTATTACCGCAACCCGATGGGTCTGAGCGACACCTCACCGACGCCGAAAAAAGACCCGATGGGGATGGATTACATCGCGGTCTATGCGGGCGGGGCTGACGAAGAACCGGCGGCTGCCAATCAGATCAAGATCAGCACCGAGAAGATTCAAAAGCTTGGCGTGCGCACCGAGGCGGCACAGCTTCGCGTCCTCGACCGATCAGTGCGCGCAGCCGGGCGCATCGAGCCCGATGAGCGTCGCTTGTTCACCATCGCCGCCAAGTTTGAAGGCTATGTGGAGCGCCTGCATGTGAATGTCACCGGTCAACCGGTGACCAAGGGCCAACCGCTGTTTGAGGTCTACAGCCCGGATTTGGCGTCGGCCCAGCGCGAATATGCCGTTGCCGTGCAAGGCGTGGATGCCCTGAAGGCGGCAGACGGTGAAACGCAGGCCGGCATGAAGCAGTTGGCTGAAGCGAGCCTGCAACGTCTGCGCAACTGGGATATTTCCGACGAACAAATCAAGGCGCTCGCCAAGACCGGCGCGACGCAGCGCACCCTGACGTTTCGCTCGCCCGCAACCGGCATCGTGATGGAGAAAAAAGCGGTGCAAGGCATGCGCTTCATGCCCGGCGAAATGCTCTATCAGATTGCTGATTTGTCCGCCGTGTGGGTGGTAGCCGACGTCTTCGAGCAGGACATCGGCTTGGTCAAATCGGGTGCCCGGGCGAAAGTCACCATCAACGCCTACCCGGACAAGGTGTTTGCCGGGACTGTCACCTACGTTTATCCGACCCTCAAGGCCGAGACGCGGACCGTGCCGGTGCGCGTAGAGCTCGCCAACGCAGCCATGTTGCTCAAACCGGGCATGTTCGCGCAGGTGGAAGTCGCGGTATCGGCCAAGGCCAAAGTGGTCACCGTGCCGCTGTCCGCCGTCATCGACAGCGGCACGCGCCAGATTGTTTTGATCCAGCAGGGCGAGGGTCGTTTTGCGCCGCGTGAAGTTAAGCTGGGGAGCCGAAGCGACAACTACGTGGAAGTGCGTGAGGGCGTGAAAGAGGGCGAGCAGGTAGTGGTTGCGGCCAACTTCCTGATCGACGCCGAGAGTAATCTCAAGGCAGCCATAGGAGGTTTTGGTGATGCAAGTAAAGCAGCCACCCCGCAAGCGGCAACGGCCAGCGCAACGGCGCCCAAGGCCAACGGCCACCAGGCCGAGGGAACCGTCGACAGCATTGACTTAAAGGACGGCACCATCAGCCTCAATCACGGCCCGGTGACTAGCCTCAAGTGGCCGGCCATGACCATGGAGTTCAAGGTCGCCAACGCGTCGCTGCTGAAGGACTTGAAGCCGGGCGCCAAGGTTGCCGTCGAGTTTGTTGAGCGCCAGCCCGGTGAATGGGTCATCACCAGCGTCAGGAAATAGCCGTGCTGGCTTACATCATTGAATGGTCGGGCCGTAACCGCTTCCTGGTTCTGCTCGCCACCTTGTTCATCACGCTGTGGGGCATCTTTGCCGTGCTGCGCACGCCGATTGACGCACTACCGGATTTGTCGGACGTGCAGGTCATCGTTTACACCGAGTACCCGGGCCAGGCGCCGCAGGTGGTGGAGGACCAGGTGACCTACCCGCTGACCACCGCCATGCTGTCGGTACCCAAATCGAAAGTAGTGCGTGGTTTTTCTTTCTTCGGTGCATCCTTCGTCTACATCATCTTTGAAGACGGCACCGACATCTACTGGGCCCGCTCACGCGTGCTGGAGTACCTCAACTTTGCCTCCGGGCGCATGCCAAAAGGTATCACGCCGCAGATCGGCCCGGATGCCACCGGCGTTGGCTGGGTTTACCAATACGCGCTGCTGGCCAAGGACAAGACACTGGCGGAGCTGCGTTCTATCCAGGACTGGTATGTCCGCTACCAGCTGACCAAGGCGCACGGTGTGGCCGAAGTGGCTTCGGTGGGCGGCTTTGTGCAAACCTACCAGGTGACGGTGGACCCGGTCAAGCTGCGCAGCTATGGCATTGGGTTGATGAAAGTGGCGCAGGTTATTCGTGACTCCAACCGTGACGTCGGTGGGCGCGCTGTCGAGATGGCCGAGACCGAGTACATGGTGCGCGGCAAAGGCTACCTTCGGGGAAAAGGCGACATCGAGATGCTGGTGGTCAAAGCCGACAAGGGCACACCGGTGCTGATCCGCGACATCGCCCGCGTGGAGCTGACGCCGGACGAGCGACGCGGCGTGACCGAACTCAATGGCGAAGGCGAAGTGGTCTCCGGCATCGCCATGGCCCGCTACGGCCAGAACGCGCTGGAAGTGATCGCTAACCTGAAGGAAAAAATCGCCGAGATCGGCCCTGGTTTGCCGGCCGGTGTGACGGTGCAAACGGTGTACGACCGTTCTGAACTCATCAACCGCGCCATTGATACCCTCAAGCGCACGCTGCTGGAAGAGTCTCTCATCGTGGCGGCGGTTTGCGTCGTCTTTCTGTTGCACGTGCGCAGCGCGTTGGTGGCGATTTTGATGCTGCCGGTTGGCATACTGATCTCGTTCATTGCCATGCGGCTGCTGGGCATGAGCTCCAATCTGATGAGCCTGGGCGGCATTGCGATTGCCATCGGCGCCATGATCGATGCCGCCATCGTCATGATCGAAAACGCGCACAAGCACCTGGAGCGCCTGCCCGAAGGCCACAGCACCGGCGACCGGTTTGACGCCATGCTGGCGGCCTGCAAAGAGGTTGGGCCGGCGTTGTTCTTCTCGCTGCTGATCATCACCGTCTCATTTCTACCGGTCTTCAGCCTGGAAGGCCAGGAGGGGCGTCTGTTCTCGCCGCTGGCCTACACCAAAACCTTCTCGATGGCGGGTGCTGCCTTGCTGTCGATCACCCTGGTGCCGGTACTGATGCTGCTGTTCATTCGCGGCAAGATCATGCCGGAGGCCAGGAACCCGGCGAATCGTTTTTTGATCTGGGTCTACCGGCCCATCATCAAGGGTGTAATGCGCTGGAAGAAATTGACTGTGCTCGCGGCGCTGCTGGCTTTGGGTTTCTCTTACTATCCTGCCTCCCAACTCGGCTCCGAGTTCATGCCGACGCTGAACGAAGGCAGCCTGCTCTACATGCCAGCGTCGCTACCCGGCATGTCGATCACCAAGGCGGCCGAGCTGCTGCAGACACAGGACAAGATCATCAAAAGCTTCCCCGAAGTGAGTTCAGTTTATGGCAAGGCTGGGCGCGCCAACACCGCGACCGATCCGGCGCCGACCGAAATGTTCGAGACCGTCATCAATCTCAAGCCCGAATCCGAATGGCGCGCAGGCCTCACCGTCGACAAGCTGATCGCCGAGATGGACAAGGCGCTGCAATTCCCCGGCGTTGCCAACTCCTGGACCATGCCGATCAAGGCCCGCATCGACATGCTGTCGACCGGTATCCGCACACCGATCGGCATCAAGGTTTTTGGCAAGGATCTCGATGAAATGGAAAAGCTGGCCAGACAAATCGAGGCGGTGGTGAAAGCCGTGCCTGGCACCAGCAGTGCGTTTGCCGAGCGCATCACCGGCGGCTTTTACCTCAACATCGAGCCGGACCGCGAGCAATTGGCCCGCTACGGCCTGGCAGTGGGCGATCTGATGGATGTGGTCGGTGCCGCGCTGGGTGGCGAGATGGTGACCACCACCGTCGAGGGCCGGGAACGTTACGGCGTGACGGTGCGCTACCCGCGCGAGTTGAGAGGCGACCCGCAGCAGATTGCGCGGGAAGTTCTGATCCCCACCATGGACGGCGCCATGATTCCTTTAGGCCAGGTGGCCAAGGTGGTGGTTGCCAAGGGCGCGCCCGGCATCCGCACCGAAAACGCCCTGCTGTCAGCCTACATCTATGTCGATATTCGGGACCGCGACATTGGTGGTTATGTGGCCGATGCCAAGAAGGCGGTGGCACAACAGGTCAAGTTCCCGAGCGGCTATTACGTGACGTGGAGTGGTCAGTTCGAGAACATGGAGCACGCCATCGAAAAAATGAAGGTCGTCATCCCGGTGACGCTGCTGTCCATCTTTCTGCTGCTGTTTCTGAACTTTCGGCGCATTACCGAGACGCTGATCGTCATGCTGTCGGTGCCGTTCGCCCTGGTGGGCGGCGTCTGGTTGATGTGGCTGCTGGGCTACAACCTGTCGGTGGCGGTTGCGGTCGGTTTTATCGCGCTGGCCGGTGTGGCCGCCGAAACCGGCGTCATCATGCTGATCTACCTTGATCACGCGTGGGAAGCGATCAAGACCAAGTGCCGTGCCGCGGGTCGAGAGCCCGGTGTGGCCGACCTGTACGAGGCGGTGATGGAAGGTGCAGTTGAACGCGTGCGACCCAAGATGATGACCGTAGTGGCCATCATGGCCGGTCTGCTGCCCATCATGTGGGGCACTGGCACCGGCTCCGAAGTCATGAGCCGCATAGCAGCGCCGATGGTCGGCGGCATGATCTCTTCTACCGTCCTGACGCTGGCCGTGATTCCGGCCATCTACGCGCTGGTCAAGCAGTGGCGGTTGAAAAGGGGGATGGAGGGGTAACGCTATTGCCTCAGCAGCCGATACGTGGACGCCCGGCTCGCATGCTGGTCCAGCGTCAACACTGCGTCGCAGCCTTGCGCCTGCATTTGCGCGCCGATCAGGTGGTCGGCCCAGTCGCCGCCTTGCTGTTGCCAGGCTTTGAAGGCAGCAATAACCACGGGCACGCACTCGAAACGCAGGCCCGCAAATGCCAGCAAACCCGCTACCGTTTGCTGGCATTGCACCAGCGAGTAGCCGTAGAGCCGCCCTAGCACCCAGACCAATTCACACAAGACGATATGGCCCACCATGCATTCACGCCCTGCTGCCAGCTCGGCATCAAGCGCTTCTTGCACGCGCTGAGCCTGCGCGGGGTCATCGTTGGTGACAAGCCGAACCAGGAGGTTGGTATCAAGTGCCAGCATGCTTTTGACCCGCTTTGTGTTTGCTGGCCACTGCGTCCTGCGCTGCCTGGCTCATTTCTTCTACTGTGTAGGGGCGCTGCGGCTGGGGCAATAGGCCTCGAAGCTTGGAAAACGAAGCCTTATTGGCTTTGGAGACCGTGATCTGCCCATCCGGCATGGGCAAAAAAGCAATTTTGTCGCCCGGCTCGAGTTGCAACAGCAAGCGTATGTCTTTGGGCAGAGTGATTTGGGATTTGCTTGTCAAGGTGGCCAACATGATTTATTCCTTACGGTTTGGTAAGGAAGTTTAGGGTGTGCGCTTGAATGATGTCAAGCGCATGACCATGTGCGGCAAAGGCCACCCATGCACGGCTCATCATGTGGGGCACCGGAGTGGCGGCGCAAATTTGAATATTTTGTTGAGTGCAAACTCCGGGCATAAAGTTCAGCCGTGGATGGGCCATGATCCAAGTTGATAATCAACGCCCTGAACGGTTTTCACTTGCTCTTCTCAGGGAAGATAAATTTTCATGATCAAGAATTTGCGCATAACTCTGAGGCATGTCACCGAGCCCGATTTACCAATTTTGGCCAAGGTTTCGGGGGACCCCATTGCGCGTGGTGAGTTCAATCCATCACGAATCGCCAGTCCGCATGCCATTCAAAAACGCTTTCAAGACAACGGATTTGCGTCCGATGAAAATGAATTGTTTTTGATCTGCAACGAACTTGGGGCAGTCATTGGCGACGTGGTTCATTTTCAGGCCAAACGATATTCAACAGCGCGCGAAGTCGGATGGACCATTCACGATCCAGAAAATCGCAACCGTGGCTATGCAACAGAAGCCGTCACGGCATTGATCGATTACCTTTTCAAAAGTCATCCGATAAACCGCATTGAGTGCAGTACTTCGACTGAAAACCATGCCTCCCTTCGGCTGGCTGAAAAGTGTGGTCTCGTGCGCGAGGGAGTTTCGCGAGGACTCGTTTTTGTTGCGGGTGTTTATGTGGATGACGTTGTGCTTTCCATCCTGAGGTCAGACTGGGAGCAAAGGCGTAGGAAAACAGAAGCCTCGTCGCTGTGATGCAGGTCGAGTCCATTCCAAAATTCAGGCGCCCCCAAACCCGAACATTCCGCGATGAAGCCAACGAGTTTGTACTGACGAACTGTGGTGAGGGTCAAGGTGCTGGTTTAACTCTCGTGGCCTCTCCTTCGCGCTTCCTCAAACCCGTGGACGAGTCTATTTATCTTGCCAACCGATTCTGAGCCTCCAGTGATAGAAACCGAACGAACTTCGCTGCTTTTGCTGCAGGCTGAAAACTCGCACCTTGTGCAGGCCTACCATCGGGTCAACAGGGAGCATTTGGCGCCATGGGAGCCAGAGCGGGGCGATGACTTTTTTACCGATGAATCGTTTGTCAAGCTCGGCGAAGCGTCGAACCTGGCATTTTTGGCCGGTACGGCTCTGAAATTTATCGCAGTGCACCGGGCCTCACAGCAGATGGTTGCCGGTTGCAGCTTCACCAACATCGTGAGAGGCCCTCTGCTTGGCTGCAACATGGGCTTTTCAGTGGCAAAGGAGTTTGAAGGCCAGGGATTGATGCAGGAGGTGGCCACAGTGGCGATTCATCATATGTTCGACGTGATGGGTCTGCACCGAATCATGGCCAACCACTTGCCGTCCAACGTGAGAAGTGAGCGGCTATTGAGGCGTCTGGGGTTTGAGCGCGAAGGCTACGCAAAGTCGTACCTCAAGATTGCCGGAAGATGGCAGGATATGGTTCTCAATTCCTTGATCAACCCCAATGGGTAGGCCTTCCTTAAATGGTCATCGCCCAATTTGACCCTCCTGGTACCCGTTTTCTGCACTTCATCGCAGCAGGCTTGCCGGCATCCGGATCGTGAATTAAGCTTCGATTCATGCGGTCAGGAATACCGCCTTTTTTGGAGGACACCATGTCTATTGCTGATGATTTGACCCGACTGGAACAACTGCGTGACCGGGGCAGCCTGAGTGCTGACGAATTCCAGCGCGCCAAGAACAAGTTGTTGTCTGACTCGCGCCCGACTGAGCCGATGCTGCAGGCCGTCAACGGCTTTCGGCGCTCGGCTACCGACCGCTGGTTGGGCGGCGTTTGCGGCGGATTGGCAAGCGCCACCGGCATGGAAGCCTGGCTGTGGCGCATCGTGTTCACGCTGATGCTGTGCACCGGATTCGGGCTGCTGGCCTACCTTGTGCTCTGGATCTTTGTGCCGCTGGAGCAAAGTGTGCCACTGGTACGCGTTTCGTGAGAGTGACGGTCTGCCAGTCAAACACCGCGCGCACAAGCTGAAGCCGCCGTGGCACTTGCGCTGGGCAGTCATCCAACCCACAGGCGCCACCAACACTTGATCATGGGAGGCACGGTGCGGTAACCGTTGCGCCTTCGCACACTTTATTGCGGGTCTTCTGTGCGCTAGCGAACAGACCGCGGCGCCACTACGGAAAATGATGTGCGTGTGTCAGCAGCAAAGTGGCACAAGCTGCAATATCAAGCCAAAGGCACATTTCGTGACAATCCTGCACGTCACCCCGCTCGAAGTTTTTGTCGAATCGGTCCCGCTGCCGTCTGTCACTCGCGACGCCGGTCCGGGTCGGGCTTGCCTGCCCAAGGAGCGCTGCAGCCACTGTCATCTGCGTGCTTGGTGCCTGCCTGACAGCAATGAGAACAGCGCCGTGGATTGCATGGATGGTCCAACGCTGGGTCGACGCCGTATCAGGGCTGGTGAAAGACTGTATCTGGAGGGTGAATCCTTCAAGTTCCTGTACGAGGTGCGCAGTGGCAACCTCAAATCGAGCCTGAAGACGGCAGACGGGATCCAACGGGTCAGTGGCTTTCATATGGCCGGTGAGTTGATCGGGTTGGACGGTGTGGCCGAAGGCCTCCATGCCAGTAGCGCCACCGCCCTGGAGGACTCCGTAGTGTGCGCCGTTTCCTACGCGTATTTGACTGAATTGGCAGTGCGCAATGTCCAGATACAGCGCAAGTTGATGCAACACATGAGTGGTGAGATTGTGCGTGAGCATCGCCTTTTAATGCTGCTTGGCAACATGACCGCCCATGAACGCCTGGCTGCCTTTCTGCTCAACCTGTCGCAGCGGCTGCAGGCACGTGGTTATTCACCGAGCGATTTCCGCATGCGGATGACACGCGCCGACATCGGCAGTTATCTGGGTCTGACGCTGGAGACGGTCAGCCGCACCTTCTCTGCGTTCCAGAAGCTGGGCCTGCTCGAAGTCGATCAGCGCCACATTCGCATCACTAACCTGGGTGGCCTGGAGCGCATCGCAGAGATGCGGGCGCATGGATAATCTGGCTGGTCATTCCATCAACATCAACTTCAAGCGGACCGCATGAATCCTGGCACACTCAATTTTGATGGCGTCGACTACCTGGACGGCCGCGCTTCCGACCCGAATATCCTGAAATTGATGCAGGGCACACCGCCAGCGCCTGGTGCACGAATCCGTTTCGAGGATGACCGGTTCCTGGACTTTCCGCAGATTCGCTGGACTCTGTCGCACCTGCGTGAACTGGTGCCTACTGTCAATGTCTGGCGTGGCAGCAATGCAGTCAGCGATTTGGGTGAAGTCAACAGCAACACCCATGCCGCCATTGAGGCGCTTGTGTTTGAGGATTTGCACGGTCAAAAGCGGTCATGGAATGAATCATTGGTGGACACCTATACCGATGGCATGGTGGTACTTCATAAAGGCAAACGGGTGTTTGAGCACTTCATGGGCGCATTGCAACCGCAACGGCCACACGCCTGCTTTTCCATCACGAAGTCCTATGTCGGCACGCTCGCAGCAATGCTGGTTCATGAAGGTGTGCTGAGCGCCCACCACAAGGTCCCGTTTTACCTGCCAGCAATGGCACGCACTGCCTATGCAGACGCCACCTTGCGCGACGTTCTGGACATGCAGATTGGTGTTGACTACTCGGAACTGTATTCCGATCCGAAGGCGCAAATTTGGGATTATTGCCGCGCCGGCGGCCTGCGCGCACGTTTTCCCGGTTATGCCGGCCCTGATAATTTTTACGACTTTTTGTTGACCTTGCGCCAGCAGGGTGAACATGGGCAGGCGTTCGCCTACAAAACCGTCAATACCGAGTTGCTGTGCTGGATCATCAAGCAGGTCACTGGCAGCACGCTGGCCGACATGTTGTCGGAACGCATCTGGTCGCGTCTTGGCTGCGAGCAGGATGCCTATCTGACGGTAGATTCCATCGGCGTCCCGTTTGGTGGTGGCGGCCTCAATGCCAGCCTGCGAGACCTGGCCCGGTTTGGAGAACTGATGCGTTGTGACGGTGCCTGGCAAGGCCGGCAATTGATCCCGGCCGAAGTCGTTACCGATATTCGCCGCGGCTCTGACAAGGCCAAGTTTGCCAAAGCCGGTTACTCCCTTTTGGCTGGTTACTCTTATCGCAACATGTGGTGGGTGTCGCACAACGATTTGGGCGTGTTCGAAGCGCGCGGTATTCATGGCCAGCGGCTCTACGTGGCACCCGCCGCAGAGATGGTGATTGCCCGCTTTGCTTCGCACCCGATTGCAGCCAGTGCGGCCAACGACCCCATCACCCTGCCAGCCTTCTCTGCTTTGGGCCGCATGCTGAAGGACAGCTAGCAAGCGTGCAAGTCGGCCCCCGCGGCGCGTCGAAATATACTGAAACAAACCGATACTGGCCCGACACTACCTGGTCGGCAATGTTTGGCACCATGACAGTCCTGTTCAACTACTTCTTGAAAAAGACCAACCGTCATGAAACCCTGGATTAAACGCACGCTGTTCGGCATCTTTGGTGCCACCATTCTTGCCGGCGGACTCGCCGCCTGTGGCCAGCGCCACCATCAGTTTGGCGCCAACATGAGCGTCGAGCAATACGCCGAAGTGCGCGACAAAATGGTAGATCGAGCCGCCAGCAAACTGGACCTCAACGCCGACCAGAAAAAACTGTTGAGTGTCTTGGGTGACAAGTTTTATGCGCAACGCACGGCGCTGTTGGGTCAGGCGAAGGACCCGCGCGCCGAGGTCAAGGCATTAGTGGCGGGCGACAAGTTTGACAAAACCCGCGCGCAATCGCTGGTGACCGAAAAGACGACGGTTTTGCAGACAATGAGCCCTGAAGTTATCGCCGCCCTGGCCGATTTTTACGACAACCTGAACCCCGCGCAACAGCAAAAAATTCGCGATTTTATGGACCGACGCGGGCGTTGGTTTCATCGCGGCTGATGCAGCGGCAAAACCGTTGTGTCGATGTCGGTCAGTGTGACAATGGCGTATGCACCGAATCCTGCTGATCGACGACGACGCGCAATTGGGTCCACCGCTGGCGTCCTACTTCGCGCGCTTTGACCTGGCGCTGGAATGTGCCCGCAGCCCCAGTGAAGGCCTGGCGCGTCTGCGCCAGGGTCCTATGGACGCTGCCATTCTGGATGTGATGTTGCCCGAGATGGATGGCTTTGCGCTGTGCCGCGCGATTCGCAAGGAGAGCGACATTCCGATCATCATGCTGACCGCTCGCGGTGATGTGATGGACCGCATTGTGGGGCTGGAGCTTGGCGCCGACGACTACTTGCCAAAGCCTTTTGAACCGCGCGAACTGGTGGCCCGCCTGCAAACTGTGTTGCGCCGTGTGGTGGCTCCCACAACAACCCAGGGTAGTGACACGGTGCTGGACTTTGTGGGGCTGACGATTGATGTGACCAGCCGCAGTGTGCGGCGCCAGGGCGAAGTGCTGGACCTCACCAGCACTGAATTCGATCTGCTGCATCTGCTGGCACGCGACGCCGGAAAAGTGTTCACCCGCGACGACATCCTCAACCACTTGCGCGGCCACGAAGTCGACCTCCAAACGCGCGCCGTGGATATTGTGATCAGTCGGCTGCGCAAAAAACTGGAACCACTCGATTGCATCAAGACCCTGCGCAATGCAGGCTACTCACTCGCGCTGCCAAAGACAGCACCATGAAACCGGTCACCAACCGCATTCAAGCCAGCTGGCACCGTCGCGCGCGCCGCGCGTTGGCCCACTCACTGCGAGTTCGCCTGGTGGCACTTTTTCTGCTGCTGGCTTTTGCCATGGCTGCCACTTTTGTTTTGGGCATGCAATCCGCCTTGTCCATTGGCTGGCGCGACGCGGCGCGACCGCTGGTGGTGGATTATGTGGACCGGCTGGCCGCCGAAATCGGCAGTCCTCCCAGTATCGAACGCGCCCAGGCGATGGTGCAGCATTTACCTTTAAGCGTGCAGATCAGTGGTCCGCTGGTTAACTGGCGCAGCAACCCGCAAGGCGCCAGCCATGATCACCGTGGACCAGATCAAAACCGCTGGCATCAGGATGAGCCACGTTTACTGGAGCGCACTACCGCCGATGGCCACCGCATTGTGTTTGGTCTGAGCATTGCTGCCTGGAACGACCGTCCGCGCTTCATTGGATGGGCCACGCTGGCCCTGCTTTTGGTGTTCACCGGGCTGGCTTATATCCGGGTCCGGCGCATGCTGCGACCGCTCGACGACATACGCGCAGGTGCCCTGCGCTTTGGTGCCGGTGACTTTACCCAAGCCATTGCCGTGCGCCAAGCCCGACAGCCGGATGAGCTCGGTGAGCTGGCCACCGCTGTCAACACGATGGGAGCAGACATTCACCAGATGCTGGAAGCCAAGCGCACCTTGCTGCTGGCCATCAGCCACGAATTGCGCAGCCCGCTGACCCGCGCCCGCCTGAGCACCGAGTTGCTTCCCGAGACTGCGGATGTTCAGCCTGCTCGCTCGGCGCTGCTGCGTGACCTGGCGTTGATGCGTGATCTGGTAACGGACTTGCTGGAGAGCGAGCGGCTGGCCAGTCCGCATGCCGCCTTGCAGCGTGAACCGGTGGCGCTGGCGCCCCTGGTAGGCGAAGTCATTGCGGGACTGGATGGCGCCCAGAATGTAGAGCTACAGGTTTCAGCAGATTTGCCAATCCTGCAACTCGACAGTATGCGAATGCGACTGCTGCTGCGCAACCTGCTGGAAAACGCCTTGCGCCACAGCGCGAGTGCGACGCAGGCTCCAATCGTTGCTATCCGGCTTTTGCCTGCGGGCGGCATCGAAATTACAGTGCGCGACTTTGGTATCGGCGTGCCGGAAAACCAGGTTGCGCTGTTGGCGCAGCCCTTTTACCGTTCCGACACAGCGCGGGAACGCGCCAGCGGTGGCGTCGGACTTGGTTTATATCTTTGCAAACTGGTGGCGCATGCCCATGGCGCTACGTTCCAGATTGAAAACGCCAAGCCTGGACTCAAGGTTAGCGTGACTTTACCTTGAACCTCTTTCAGGGCGTCAACGCTTCTTGATCCGGGTAATTTTGGTGCCTTCGATGCTGAGACTTGCCATCAGCCCCTGCTGGTCAAAAATGAATGCGTAGGCATCGTCTTTGAGCGTCAGGGTTGACACGTTTTTGGCAACGCCTTCACTCATCACAACCACCGAGGGACCTACGCCTACTTCCCAGCCATTTGACTCATTTAAATATTTCAATGCCTTGTCGTTCATCAGAAAGACGACGTAGCCGTAAGACTCGGCACCCGCCTGCCAGCCCCACGACGCCGAAACAGAATTGAAGTGACCGTCGAACGCAGACCCTCGGGTCAAGACGCCTTCGCCATAACTGCCACCGAAGACCAGTCCGGCCTTGATGATTTTTGGAAAGACCAGCACCGCCTTGGCGTCCCTGGAGATTCTTTGTGCTGCCGGATTGGTTTTGTACAGAGTCTGAAGCGCTTGCGCTGCGTCCCGGTTCAGGTCATCCGCGCTGGCGGCAACGGCTTGACCGCCAGCCAGAGCAATCGCAAAGGCAGCGGTCGTGGCCAATAGAATCTTTTTCAGATTACGTCGTATCTTGAACTCGTTCATGTTGAACTCCATGGTTTGGATTATTGAGTGGTGTAGGCGTCGTGACAGGCCTTGCAGGCATCGCGGGCGGGTCCATAGGCGGCTTTCAGGCTGTCCGGATTACCAGTTTTTGCGGCCGCCGCAAGCTTGACAACCTCAGCCTGCATTTTGTCTGCCAAGTCCTTGAACTTGGCAGGTTCGGACCAGATGGATGGCTTGGCATCGGTTGCGGCGCCCTTGTCGGTACCCGGGCCAAAGGCAATCCAGGGAAGTTTGGACAACATCAAGACAAGCTCGGCGCTTTCCGCCGCCGCCCTGGCGTCATACGGCGCACGGCCATTGACCATCGCGCCAATCGATCCATAAAAGGCGCGGCCCTGCACAGTCATCACGCTCTGGCGATACTTGATGGCAGCCTCAGGAGTTCGAAATTGGGCGTTTGCCGTACTGGCCAGACTGGAGGTCAAGGCGGCAAAGGCGAGCAATACAACATACTTCATTGGAGTGATCCTTACTGTGATTGAGGGTGGTTGGCATCAACTTGGGTTGATTCTGCCAAAAAATAGTCTCCTTCGTGCTGGCTTCCAATGAGCCCCATGACAGGCGCTGATCGGCAATTTAAACTGGGCGCAGTTGCCTACCGATTTTCGACGCATAGTGCGAATACATGGCTGAGGACAAGGTATGAATATGGTTCGCATCTGGGACTTGCCAACCCGACTGTTTCATTGGGCTTTGGTGATCTGTTTCATCGGCTTGTTCATTACCGCAAAGACCGGTGGCAATGCCATGACCTGGCATTTCAGATTCGGCTATTCAATGGCAAGCCTGCTGCTGTTTCGCGCTGCTTGGGGATTTCTGGGTGGCCACTGGTCGCGTTTTGCTGCATTTATTTTTGGACCACGCTCTATCGTGGCTTACCTTCGGGGACAGGCTCCCGCCGAGTATTCAATTGGTCACAATCCACTGGGAGCTTTATCGGTCTATGCGATGTTGTTTTTTCTCATTGCTCAGGTATCCACGGGCCTCTTCTGCGAAGACAAGGGTGAGGTGTTCGGCCCACTAAGCATGTTTGTCTCAAACGCGACCGTTCGCCTGGTAAGTGGCTATCACAAGAATGTGGGACAAGTGCTGTTGCTACTTTTGGTGTCAATGCATCTTGGGGTGATTGCTTTCTACTACTTCTGGCAAAAGAACAACCTGGTCAAACCGATGATTGTTGGTGACAAACTGCTGCCCGGCAACGTGAAGCCTTCGCGTGACGACACTGTGAGTCACATGGTTGGCGCGATCGTGCTGCTTGTCTGTGCCGTTGCCGTCGGCTGGATTGTCCGGCTCGGCGGATGACTTGCGGCCTGGCGTGCAATGAATCCCAGGCCTGCGTCAGAAGGTGCTGCTGAGCTGCAAGGTCAGCTGGTAGTGCCCGCGTGGCGATAGCGGCACATCATCCAGTCCGCGCCCCAGGGTCAGACGCATAGTGGTGCGTTTGGCCAGCGTCGCGTTGAGTCCCCAGCCGATGCCGGTAATATTCTCGCGCCAATTCAACAATGTATTGGGCGGGCGAAAGGGCTCAACCTGTCCATGGTCTACGAATACAAAGCCAGTCGCCAATAACTCCCGCGAAGCCAGCTCGGTTTTACCAATCGGGTGATGCAACTCCAGATTCAGCGTGTAACCTTGGTCACCCGAATAGGCACCTGCGGCATAGCCACGCACACTGCCTTCGCCACCCAAAAAAAACTGTTCGCCCGACACCAGGTTCTTGTCTCCTGACATTTGCCACGAAAAGTTGCTGTGCACCGACAGTCCGCCGTTCAGGTCGCGGCTGTAGCGCAAGGACCCGCGGTTCAGGTTAAACGGAGTACTGTTGCCCAGCGCGCTGGACTGTCCCCAAAAGCGCGTGAAGCTTGCGCCCCACAGGCTGGTGGCATCCGATCGCTGCAGATCCACGCCCAGATTGGCATCGCTGGTCAGCGTGCCCGAGAGGAAAACATTTTCACTGAAGTTGCTGCTCTCGCGTCTCTTGCTGCCGCCGGTCAGGGTGGTCTGGGTGCTATTGCTCACATAAACCGGTTGGCGCATCGACAGCACCGTGGCATAAGACCGACCGCTGATGTTCAGACTGCTGAGGGAACCGTTCTTGATGGCGGTCTTGTCGTCGTAATAGGCCAGGTTCGCCCGCCCGCCCCAGATATTGAGCGGAATGCCATAGCTGACAGACTGACTGGTTTGCCCCTGGGCCTTGGTCACAGACAGCGACAGATCATCGCGATAGCCCAACAGGCTTCGGTTACGGTACGAAGCGCCGCCGCGCCAGTCACCCGTCAAGGGACTACCCAGGTTGTCCAGTGTCAGCAAGACCTCATGCAGGGTTGGCTCGAGGGCCGTGACTGCGACGTCAGTGCTGCCAAACTGCTGGCCGGGTTTGAGCTCCACCTCCAGTCGGACATCGTTGGTCTGGTTGAACCACACCAGGCTGTGTTCCAGGCGGTTCAGGTTAACCAGCTCACCCGGTTTAAGCCCGATGCGGCTGGCAATGTAGCTCTCACGCGTGCTGTTGTTGCCAGTGATGCTGATCCGACCGACCCGGCCTTCCACCAGGCGCACGTGGACCACACCGGTCGACACATCCTGCGGTGCAATGATGGCCAGTGCCGTGACCATGCCGCGGGCTTTGTACAACTCGTTGACCTTGCCGGCCAGACCTTGCAGATCGCCCAGTGTGAGCTGCTTGCCGCGATAAAGAGCCGCAACAGCTTCAAGCTCGGCTGCGCTCAGGATTTCAGACGGCGTGAACTCAATCTGGCGCACCTCAAAGCTCGGGCCAACCGCAGCCGGTTGAACCGGCGTTGTCGGTACTGCTGGCCGTGTCACCGGATCGGCCGTTTGCGGCAGTGGTTGCGGCTGCTCACGACGACGGCGCTCTTCTTCGATCTGGCGCTGTTGTAACGCGCCAGCGTCACCCGCTGGCGGGATGACGACGGTTTGGGCGATGACGGGGGCCGTTGCCAGCCATGCGGTCACAACCATGCTTAGCCGTAATGTGGTTTTGATTGTCATTTTTCTTCCAGTGAAACGGCGAGTCCGGAGTAAGTGACTGATGAGGCCGGCTTGGCGTGCTCAGGACGTTGCTGAGTCGGTCTCAAGTTGTCCAAAATCCCGGCCACCGAGAGCATCAGTTCGCTGTATTCAACAGCACTGCGGTCCAGGCCGGTCGTGGTGATGGCATCATGCAGCGGGCTGCGGTAAGGCACATAGGCGTTGGTGAACAGATGGTTGTCATACAGGCGCAAGTTGAACGGCGCTCCGGCCGAGTACAGCTGAACGTCGACGCCTGGTTGAATACTGCGATCGTGTTGTTCCACGATCACGGTGGTCATCGGGTTGACGATGGACGCCCGATCCACAATCTGCATGTTGGCAACCGCCAGTGGCCCGACCGGTATTTGTACGCTGGCGGTGCGACTCAGGAAGTTACCCAGTGCGAAGCCGGCCGGATTCGACAAGACCAGGTTGACGTTGTTGGCCAAGCCGCCACCGACACCGGTCACATTGCCGGTTACCGGTGCGCTGATGCCGTAGACCGTGGCGTTCACGTTGTAGGCCGCCAGTTGAAAGTTCGAGCCTACGTGAAGCGTGCCGGCGTTCAGAAGGGTGCCGGCGTTGAGCTGCATGTCCCGCAGCGCTGTGGCATTGGTGACGTTGATCTGCTGGGCTGCGTTCACTGTCAGGTTGGCTCCGGCCGAAAGCGCATCTGCGGTCACCGTTCCGACGGCCGATGTCACAGTGACGTCTTGCGAACCCGTGACGCTGGTCAGGTTGATGTCGCCACCGGTCGAGCTCAGTGTGATGCTCTTGTCCGGCTCGCTACCAGCACCAGTGCTGGTGACCGAGCCCCCTGTGATGGTGCCACTGGCAACGATAGCAACCTGGTCCCCGGCCTGCACGGTATCAATGGTCACGGGGCCCTGAACCGCCAGAGCAACGCCACCCGCCGCAGTGGCCGCCAGATTCAGCAGGCGCATCTCCAGCGGGTTGCCTTTGCCGATGCTGCCGCCCGAGGTGATGGTGACTTTGGCCGCCGGGCTGCTGTCGGCAATGATGTCGAGCCGTGTATCGCCGCCATCGAGTACATCGCCACCGCTGTTGATGGTGACGGCGCTGGCGCCGCCATTGCCGCTCGAGATGCCGGTGATGGTTGCACTGCCCACTGTATGAATGGCAATGGTGCCGGCGTCTGAGCGCAGCGTGGCGCCATCTGCCATCTGCAACTCATTGGCGTCCAGTGCCACCCCCAGTGCCGTGGCATGGACCGCCGCTTTGGCCGATAGCGACAACCTGCCGCCCGCGACCATGCCAATGGTGCCGGGTCCACTGACCGCGCCGTCGATCAACATGTCAACGTCGGACGTCAACCGGATCGCATCGCCCGCCGTGACGGCGTTAATGTTGAAACTATGACCCAGCGGTCCGTTCAGGTAGATACCACCCTGCGCTGCTGTCGAAGTGATGCGACCATCATTACCGTTGATGCCGACGTCCAGCGAATTGTCCTGCGCGCCGATAGAGCCGGTGTCGGCAGTCAGCGTGATCGCGTTGCCAACGATTTTGGTCAGCGCATCATTGCTGGCATCGATGATTGAATGCCCGGCCTCCAGGCTCACCGCCTTGCGCGAGTAGACGGTATCGACGGCCATGTCGTCGGCCTCGACAATGTCAACATCCTGCGCCGCGCGCGCCGTCAGCGTGGCACCGGGCTTGAGGTTGAGGCGCAACGGAGCTGTGCCCGATCCGATGCCGCCATTGGCGGCTTCCAGGATCAGGTTACCGGTCTGTACCGCAGCGCTGCCGGCGTTCTCATTGAGTATCGAGCCACGCACCTTGACGCGGGTATCACCCGCCACATTCACCGTCCCCAACATGCCGTCACCCAGCGATGCCAGGTAAGCCGCGCCGCTGTCGCTGCCCGCCAGCGGCAGGGCTGCCACGTCGACGTTGAGGGCGACGGTGGCGCCGAAGTTGACCGGTGTGCGGCGCAATACGGTAATGGCGCTGTCGGTCACCGCAATGTCGGAGCGCTCAGCCGACGCCAGCGCCACCTTCATCGCATCGGTCAGGCACAAGGGATCGGGGCAGGCCACGGAGGGGTCAACATTGGTCGGCACCACAATGGCGGTCTGGGTCTCGCCGATGCCCATGCCGGCATTGAGGGTCACGTTGCGACCCTGCACGTTGGCACTCTTGACGACCGGGTTGGTGTTGGTTATTTCCTTGAGCAAGCCGGCCGAGATTGAAATGCCCAGCTCCCGGTCAGTCCATGAGCTTCCCTTCAGTAGCCTGGTCTTTTCAGCAGCGCTGGCAGCGTAGGCAAAGTTCTGGTCGTAGCTGCTGGTCAGGCTGCCCACTTCGGCGTTGAGCTGCCGATATTGTGTGGTGCGCTTGGTTTCAAACTCACCGATTTGCGTCGCTGTCATGCCGGAGGCTGTCAGTGCGCTGCGTTCGGTGGTGCTCACCTGGTAGACAAAGTTGGGGTTGTAGCTCGACGGATCGGCCTGGCGTTGGCGCATCTGCCAGTAAAGCCGGTAATCCTGCGTGCGTCCTTGCTCAAACGACTTCACTGCCTTGGCTTGGTTGGCCATGTTTTCGGCGGTGCCGGCACGCAGTCCGATCGAGTCCCAGAAGTTCTTCAGCTCATTCCAGGTGCGTGTGTCGATCTGCTGGTTCGGGTTGTTGTCGATCATGCGCCCCGGCGCTTTCAGCAGCACGTCACCGCCGCTAGCCACCACGGTATCAAGCAGCAGGTTGCCAGCCGTGTTGCCAGACCAGGCCTGGGTCTCGACGCCGATGTCGCCACTGGCGCTGGCCTTCAGGCCATACAGACCACGCTGGGCGATGTTGTCGGTATAGCCGACATTGACTAGCAAGGGTCCGGTTGTGCTGCCGATGCTGCCGTTCAGGGAAGTGAGCTCAACCCGGTTACCTTGAATCAGCGAGGCTGAAGAGGCGCCAGCCAGATTGCCGTCGGCACCCAGCACCACCCGGCCCAAGCCGCTGGCAGCGTCCCCGGTGGCACTGACATTGCCGACCCGCAACGCTCCCACCACCTGCTGCGCCAGCACGTTGCCGTTGTCGGCGCTGGCGTTCAGGACGCCGCCATTGACATCGAGCGCAATGGCACGCTCGGCTTCGGTGCCCACCGCGCCGCCAACACTGCCGGTGGCCTGCAGCGTGACGTTCTGGCCCGAAGTCTGCGCCGTGTCATTGAGCTGCAATATCGAGCGAGCGGCGGTGGAGACGCCAGCCAGTGGCGTCACACCACTGCCGGCCTTGATGCCGGTGTCACCAAAGCGGTTGACGATGGCGCCGTTGAGCAGCACGTCGGACGCCGAGTTGATGGCGACCGAGCCCTTGTCGGAGCCGCTGAACTCGATCTTGATCGGGTAGTCGGCCTTCAGAGACTTGGTGGTGATGGTCTTGGTCGGAATGGTTTCGTTGAAGGTCATGTGGTAGTCCTGCGCAATGCACAGGGTCCACCAGTTGCAGTTGGACCATTCGCCGGTCTTGACCCACTGAGCCGCCGCCGACTGGTAGGTTTGACTGCTCTGCGCATAGCCAGCCGTTGTTGTCGTGTCCTTTTTCAAATAGGTGCCGCTGTCCAGGCGGTAACTGTTCAGCACGTACGGACCGCTTTGAGACACAACGCTGCCGGTTGGTGCGGTACGCAGGTCGGACGAGCCAAAGAACTGCGCACCCGCGTACTCCCAATAGGTGATGGTGGAGTTGTCAGTACCGGTAGTCCAGACGTAGCGCAAACCTGACTGCGGGTTGTAGCTGGTATTGCGGCTACCCAGGGCCGCCGTGCTGGCAACGCCGTCCACCGTTTTGACAATGTTGCCGTTGTCGCGCTTGTAAACCGTGTGCTGCAGCGTGACACTGTTGCCGCTGCCAACGCCTTGAATGTCGGTAATGTCAATGATGCCGGCGACGCCCCGTCCTGTGCCGGTGGCGTCGGCACCGGTGTCAAGCTTGTTGATCACCACCGACAGGCCGGTCGGGTTATTGATCGTGATCTGCCCATAGCCGTCCAGCGCGCGCAAAATGCCAGCGCCGCTGTCGGAGGTATTGAGAATCTGGCCATAGACCTGGATGTAGCCACCACGAACCTGCGTGCCGTCCAACACAAAGCGCTGGTGGGTCGGGTCGTAGCTGGCGCCGATATTGCCGTAGTCCGACACCAACGCGTACAGTCCGCTGTTACCACCGGTGCGGGTCGCCCAGTCAGCGGTGTTTTTATCGGCATTGGCAAACGCCATGGTGGTTTCCAGCCGCTTGGCCAGAGCGTTGTACACGACGGTGCCGCCGGCCAGGTTGTAGCTGGTGTACTGGAACTGGGGCTGGGAACCACTGTTCTTGTAGTCCGTCAGATTCTTTTCCAGCGACGACTGCGCGATACCAAAGTAGCTGGCCGGCCCGGTCAGTATCGGCGCACCCGGCAAGGTCAGACTGAAGCTGTCGATGCCACTTTGCACCATGCTGTTGATGTTGAGATAGCGCGCACTCAGGAACACGCTGCCGTTGGCAATGATGCCGCCGCCCAGTGCGGTGCCGTTGTCGTGGATGGAGGCCGGATCGCCGCCGACGTGGAAAAAATTATCGACGTAACTCTGGACAAAGTCACCGTTGTCGGCCTTGATGTCGACGGTACCGGCGCGCACCGTGCCTTCGGACAAAATGCTGCCGGCCTTGCTGTGCACCGAGACCGAGCCGCGCAGGTTGGTGATGTCACCGGCCAACTCGATGTTGGGGGCCGGTGCCAGTACTTGCACGCCGGCGCCGTTCGGGTCGTAGTTGCTGTTGATGGTGATGGCCGGCTTGGGCGCGCTCTGGCTGTCGCGCATCAGCAGGTTCAGACCCGGGTTGACCGACGCTGGGTTCTTGCTGGTATCCGAATTGAGCAGGATGCCGTTGAAGCGCACCGTGCCGCCCTCGTCGCTGGCCACCGTCAGCTTGTTGAGCACCAGAAAGTCCGGCGTGTTGTTGGTGATGTTGATTTGCGCATCGCCCGGCGCCTTGAGCCAGCCGCTACCCTTCAACTGGTCACCCTGGGTTCTGATATTGCCGAGCTTGACCGTGATGTCATTGACGTGCACAAAGTCTGCGATGGGGCCATTGGCCGGGGTCGTGGACAGCGTCGGTAGTTGCGCCGTCAGATCCGCGATTTGGGTCAACGCGCCAGTCTTGCTTGACAAGGCCAACTGCAGCGTACTGTCCTGGGCGCCAACCACGGCGACATAGCCGATAGTGCCGCCGGCCGTGAACTTGGCTTGCTCGGCGCCGATGCTGGTTGCCGCGTTGCTGATATTGGTGCGCGCGCCAGCTGCGCCGTTGATGTCGGTGCCGATGGCAGCAACCGTCGCGCTATCGGCGGCAACGGCGAAAGCAGTGGTCAAAGCACCCTGATTAGCGGCGATGGTGACATCATTGGCCTTGATCTGTCCGGCATCGCTGTTGATGATGGCATTGCGCCCTGAGACCGTGGGCAACAGGCTGTTGACCAGCGCAGTTTGCGTGCCCAAGGTGACCTGGTGCGCGTCAATTTGCGCCTGCTTGGCGGGGATTTGCGCCAGATCGGCGCTGCTTCCACTCAGCGACAGAGTCTGGATGTCGGTCTTCAGGGTGGCGATGGCACTCAATTCGGTTGCTATCTTGCCGTTGGCGGTTGTGATGCTGTTCAGGTCCGTCGCGTTGGCGGCCTTTTGCGTGTTGATGGCGGCCACCAGGCTGGCGTTGGTGGCCACCAGGCTGGTGGGACCGACGTAGGTGGCCACATAGATGGCATTGGTCGCGCTGAAATTGGTCAGCGTTTTGAGTTTGCTATCGACTACGGTATTGGTCGTGACCAGGGTCCCGGCATTGCTGGCAATGGTGCTGGCACCGGTGGCAATATTGTTTTCTGAAGTAATGGCGCTGGTGGTGGTGCTGGCCACCGTACTGCCAGCGGTGTTGACGCTGCTGACCGCACTGGACAACTGCGACTGGTACTGGGTAATTTGTGTCAGCGCCGCCTGTTTCGGACTCGGGTTATTCCATTGGCCCGGGTTGATGGCCGGCTGGCCGGTCGCCGGATCGATGACCGGTTTGCCGCTGGCATCCTTGTTCTGCGACGCCAGACCCAGTTCCACCAGTGTGAACAACAAAAAGTTGATTTCCGACTGATAGGCACCGACCGCAATGGGGTCTGATGAATACTGAGACATCAGGCCACGCAGCCGCGTGATGCGGGTCTGAATGTTGGCCGCCAATCCGACCGCCGGATCGACACTGAAGGTCACGCCCTGGCTGGCGGTCGGGTTCATGCGCCACAGGATGCGCTGACCAATCTTCACCTTGTCGGGTGAATCAGCAACAACCACCGCGCCGCTGGCGTTGACAAATTGCCCGGCGCTGTTGGTCTGGTAGACCGGCGCATAAACCGGTACCGCAGACGGATTGCCGCCGGCGTCGATCAGTTGAATATCCAGCGTCAGCGAGGCGGTGCGGTGGATGCCCGTTAATGCCGTTCCATCAACATGAACCACGGCGTGTCCGCCGACCTGCGTGCTGCCACCGGTGATGTCAAACGAGACGTCACCACCGCCGAAAAGGTTGCTGATGCCGCTGGCAATGGCTGCCGCCGCTTCGCGGTAAAGATCCTTGCCAATGCCCTTGGCATTGGCCGTGACGTTGCCCTTGTCGGCCATCAGCGCGATGTCCTGCGCTGCTTCCACATTGCTGCCACCGGCCAGCACAACCTGCGCGTTGTTGTTGACGTTGGACTGTGCATCGGGCGCCGTACTCATCGGTATCGCGGTCTTGTTCCACAGGTTCACGCTGGCGTTGGCGTACAGGGTGCTGGGTGTGCCGCCCGAACTTTGGCCACCGGCCAGCAGCACTGAGCCTTCTTCCGAGTGCACCAGGGCGCCAGGGTTGACCAGCGCGTTGTTGCTTCCGGTGTAGTTGCTGTAAGCCTCGCCAGACGGCGCACCGGCCAGACCGTAGACGTTGGCAGAGGCGCGTGAATCGAGTGAGATGTCGGCATGTGCGCCGGCATTGATGTCGCCCAGATCGTTGATGACCGAGGAACTGTTGCCGAAAGAAACTGTGGCATCAGCATGGTCGACATAGATATGCGATACCGCCTTGGCCACCGCCACCGCACCGCCCGAGTCAAGCTTGGCCTTGTCGTCGGCAGTGATCTGGTTGTAGGCGTCCAGGCTGAAGACACCCACGCCCAGTGTGGGTGCAATGATGTGTACCTTGGCAGCGTCACCGACACGCGCCGTGGTGTCGTGTCTGATGTGGGTGTCGCTGGAGCCGGCCGGCAAGTCGACCAGACCGCCCGAGCCGGAGTTGATGTTCCAGCCGGCGGTGTCGCCGTTGGAGCCACCACCCAGCCAGTCCTTGCGGCTGATGTTGTTCGCGGCCATCGTCAGGTCGGGGGTGTTGACCACTCCGTTGTCGCCCAGCGCGGTCAGCACCGTGCTGTTCACGTTGTTGCTGGCAATGGCACCGCTGGCACCCACCAGCGAAGCATTCACGCTGTCCACCTGGGCGTTGAAGCGGGTTGTGTGCGTAGCGTTCAAATTGACCCTTTGCGCCGTGATCTGGTGCGTGCTGTCGCCGCTGCCGGTACTGGCCTGGGTGTGGTTGGTGCTGTCGGTCCTCGCCAGCGCTGCCGCACCCGAGACCAGACCACCGCTGCCCGATGTGGCTTCGGCCGTGGTGACATCCGTGCCACTGGCGACGACTGACAGCGCCGCGCTCATGCTGCCCGGTGCATCGGTCTTCAGGCTGACACCGTCGCCCAGCGTGGCGTTGGTGTGACTGTCGGAGGTAGCGTGTGCCAGATTCGCACCGGCTGCCAAAAAGCCGATCGCCAGACCCGAGGCCTGCGCATCCTGCGCGCTGTTGTTGCTGGCGTTGACGTCTGCGGTGCCGGACAGCGTCAGCGTGCTGCCAGTGCCCACGGAACTGCTGACGGTGGTGTGGTTGTTGGCGTCGGACACAGTTGCGTTGATGCCGGCAAACAGTGCGCCAGATGCGCCCACGGCATTCGAACTGACGTCAGGCTCGCTGCTGGCCTGCAACTGCGATGCCGACACGGTCAGGTTGCGGCCGCTGAGCGCGGTATTGGCGCCCAGGTAGGCACTGACCTGTGACGTTGCATCGGCCTCGGCTTTGGACAAACCGGCGGAGGCGACCGCGCTGAGATTGACGCCCTTCGAATCGGCGCCAGCCCTGGTCTTGCCGCTGGCCGTGACCTGCGCATCCTGGCTCAGCTTGACGCTGCCACCATTGACGTGGGCGCTGACCGTTGGTGTGGCCGTGGACTGAGCCACCGAGCCGCTGACCGCCAGACCGAGCCCGACGGCGCCGGCAATGCTGCTGCTGTTGGCGTTGACATCGGCGCTGGACGACACCGTCAAGGCTCGTACCGCGTCGCCGCTGCCGTCACCGATGTGGGCGCCGGTGCCGATGCTGGCGCTGCTGGCACCGTTGACGGAACTGGTGGCAACCGAGGCACCGGCGGCGCCGGTGTAGCCAACAGCAACACCCACTGCCTTGCTGCCGACGGTGCGTTGATCGGTGGTCTGTACCAGCACTTCATCGGCGTGGTCAATTGTGACGCCGGTACCGATCGCCGCCGTCGTAAAGCTGTTGTCGTCCAGCGCTGCCCAGGCGGCATTGATGGCCACAATGCCGCCGGCGCCGGCAAAGCCCAGTGCGTGGGCTGTTTCATTCAACGAAGCATTGACGCGCACGTCGCCGGTGCTGACTGTCAGGCCAGCGCTGATGTCATCGTTGTTGCCCACCAGCGCCTGGTTATTGAGCTTGAAGCTGGAGATACCCACACCGGCACCCAGACCCACCGCGCCTACCGCCACCGCGCCGGTGGTCATCGACATATCGAGCTGGCCGCGGGCGTTGACCGCCACATCGCGCCCGGCCCTCAGCACCGCGCTGTTGCCCACCGTGGCACTGTTGCCGGACGGCTGTGCCAAGGTCAGCGAACTGCTGATGGTCACAGCTGAGCGCTGGCTTTGTGCCTGGGCACCGACGCTGCGCGTATGCGCGTCGCTGGACGAGGCCAGCATGGTGCCCACTTCGCCGTCGCTGGACTGCTTGTCCGCTTCGCCGTTGACGCTTCCCTTGTCGGTCGAGAGCTGGCTTTGCGAATCGGTGCTCAACTGATCACCGACCGAATACACGGCCACACCGCCCGCCACGCCCAGCAGGCCACCGGCACCGCTGACCACCGTGGTAGTCAGGTTTTCCTTGCCCAGTGCATTGACGTCAATGTCACGCGCCGCGTGCACTTCGGCGCTGTTGCCGATGGAGGCGGTGGTGTTGTTCTTCACCATGCCGACGTCGACGCCACCGGCCAGCGCGCCGGCACCCAGCGCCACCGAACCGGTGAAGACCAGCGAGGTGAACTGGTTGCGCGCGCTGACGTTGACGTCCTGCTGCGAATCGGCGCCGCCGTTGGCAACGTTGATTTGCGCGTTGTTGCCAATGGTGGCAGCCGTGTCTGACTTGACAATACCGACCGAGATGGCACCCGACACGCCGGCGTAAAGACCCGCCGCACCGCTGGCCACCACGGCAAACAGGTCTTCGCTGGAGGTCGCCTGCACCTGCAGACCTTTGCCGCTGTTGGTGGCGTCAACATCGGCGCCGCTGTAGGCTGTCATGAGTCCGGCGCCGCTACCGCCCAGCGCGTTCACGCTGACACCATCATCGACCACCGCCTTGGTGTCCTTGGTAATGGAGCTGACACCGACCGCCGCGCCGATACCGGCCGCGCCAAAGCCGGCGGCACCGGCGCCGGCGATCAGATTGGCCTGCGTGTCGTCGGCAGCGGCAACGCGCACATTGCCGCCCGCGTCCACTTGCGTTGCGCCGGCCGCAATGATGGCGTGGGTGCTGTCGTTCAGCGACACCACCGACACCGATCCCGCTACCGCCACGGTGCCGGCCGCGGACAGTCCAATGCCCATGTCCAGCATCTGCTCCTGCCCATGCGCCAGCACCTCGACATTGCGCGCCGCCTTCATCCGGGCCGCACTGCCCACCGTCGCCAGCGTGGTGTTGTGGCTCACCAGCACATCGGCGCCAGCACCCACCGCGACCGCGCCGGCACCGGATGCGGCACCCGCCAGACCCAGGTGGAATTGTTCGTTGCCAGCGGCCACCCGGACCGACTGGGCGCTGTTACCGACGCCGGTCTGGTTGATTTTTGCGTTGTCGCCGATGCTGGCTTCGGTGTCAGTGGTGATCACCGACACGTTGGCGCCCAGCGTGATGGCAACGGCACCGGCTGCGGCACCGGTGACCGAGAACGACTTGACGCTGTCGCTGTTGGTGGCAGTTACCGCCAGGCCCTGCAGGTTCTGCTGGTTGGCGTCGGCATTGCGCTGCTGCACCAGTGCCTTGAACGCATCGCGACCATTGATCGTGTTGCCCTGGGCGTCTTTCGGTGCCAGGCCGGACTTGCTGACCCGGCCATTGCCGGAGATGGCGCTGCCGTACCAGATGGCGTAGCTGCCGTCGGCCGCCTCCAGGCCGCTGCCATTGCCCAGCGCCTGCACGGTGGCATTGCTGCCAATGCTGCCCTGGGTGGTTTTGTCCAGCACCACGACGCCGGCCGCTGCACCCAGCGCCGCCGAACCACCGCCAGCAGCACTGCCGGTGATCAGGTCCACCGCAGTCTTGCCGTCGGCTGCCACCAGCGCGCTGCCGTCGGTCAGCAGCGTGGCGTTGTCGTCGACCTTGGCGGTGGTGTGGGTGGTCAGCGAATAGACACCCACCGAGCCGGCCAGACCGGCCGTACCGCCGACGCCAAAGCCGATGCCGGTGACGCGGAAATCTTCGTCCGACGTCGCCTTCACCTTCACATCGCCAGCCGCTTCAATCCAGGCTGAATTGCCAATCGACGCCTGCGTGGTTTTGGAAATCACGCCCACATCGCCGGCAGCGCCGCCACCGACCGAGCCACCACCACCGGCGCCCACCGTGACGTCGAACATCGAGGTCGTGTCGCTGGCCGCCACATTGACGCTTTGGTTCACCAGCGGCTGGCCTTTGTTGAGCTGGGCCCGGTCGCCGATGCTGGCCTGCGTCTGCGAGTTCAGCACGTTCACCAGAGCGGCACCGCCTACCGCCACCGAGCCACTGCCGGCAGCGCCCACCGCCAGCGTGGTCAGATCTTCTGCCGCAGTGGCGCTTAAACCGGTATTGCCACCGGCATTGGCTTTCACGTCATTGCCGATCAGGGCGCGCGTCTGGTTCTCGATCGTGTTGACAGCGGCGGCCACACCGACGCCGACCGAGCCACCGATCGCCACACCGCCCGCTATGTTGAGCGCCGTCAGGTTGTTGCCGGCGTCCAGCGTCAAATTACCGGACGTCGTGAGCGCCGTGCTGGTCGAGTCGGCCATATAGGCTTGCGCCTTGTTCTGCATCGTCAGCACATTGGCGACGCCGCTGACCCCCACCGTGCCGCCGATACCGCCACTGAAGCTGATCAGTTCCACGTTTTGCTGATTGCTGGCTGACAAGCCGATGCTGGCTGACTTGCTGATGCTGGTTCCGCCATCGATGTGGCTGCTGGTGTCATCGGTGCTGACTACCACCGAACTGGAAACACCGACCCCGACCTTGCCGGCCACCGAGGCGCCGACCGCCAATGAAGTGGAACTGGTGTTGTTCTGGCTCTCCAGCGCCACCGCGCCGGTAGTGCTGAGCGTTGAATTGGAACCGATGACGGACTCGGCCTTGTCCTTGAACACGCTCACCGCAAATGCGCCGGCCACGGCGACCGTATCACCGGCCGCGCCTGACACCGCTTCGGTGTAGTAGTTGGCGCCGCCCAGCAGTGAGCCATGCGTGAGCTGGTCCGGAATGGTTGCCACATCGTCAATGCCATTGACGCTGAGCGAGAAGCCGCCCGGCGCGACCATGTGGTTGTCGGCTTTCAGGCTCAGGCTGGCGGCCGTGATGTTGCTGCCGCTGCCGACGCTGGCCTGGTATTCGTTTTCCGACACCACGGTGGCCACCGAGGCGCCGACACCGACCTTGCCGCCGACCGCACCGGCCCAGGCCTTGGCGCCCAGCATGCTGGTGTTGGAGGCTTCCAGGCTGATCTCGCCGGCCTGCGTGATCTGGGTGTTGTTGCCCAGCGTGGCAAGCGTCTGCGCGTTGGACACCACCACTGCAAAAGCGCCGGCCACACCGACCTTGCTGCCACCGGCACCGGCAATGCCTTCGGCCGCCAGCTTCTTGGCAAAAGCCGGGTCGCGGTTTTGCGATGACACTGCCTTGACCGCGATGTCACCAGCATCGGTGATGCTGGTGTTGTCGGCCAGCGTGGCGCTGGTCTTGTTGTTGACAATGCTGATGCCGACCCCGACGGCGACACCAACCTTGGTGTTCGGATCGACCGCATCGCCCGCGCCGCGGGCGCTGAAGTTGCTGGTGTTGCTGGCGCTGAAGGTCATCTCGCCGCCGGACTTCAGCCTGCGCCCACCGCTGACCGATGCGTCTACCTTATCAGCCAGCACGGTCACGCCGACGGCTGCCGCCACATTGACTTTGCCGCCGTCCTTGGTGCCCTGATTCGAGTCGCTGTTCTGGTTGTCCTTCAGCGCCTTGCTACTGGCGGCACCATCGGCTTGCGTCTTGTTCTGCGAGTAGGTGTCATCGGCCTGCGAACCTCCGGCGCTGGCGCTGGCATCCGAGGTGTAGGAGCGGCTGGCGTCCGCCAGCAGATCGAGCGTGCCGCCTGAAGTCAGGTTGCGGTCCAGCGTGGCCTTGGTCGTGCTATTGCTGGTAATGACGCCGACCGATGCACCGACCGCCACCGAGCCCGACTTGGCGACTCCCTTTGAAGTGGCCGTGTGTTTGCCGCTGCTGCTGGCTGTCAAGCCCACATTGCTGGTGGTAGCGATGGTGCTGCCGGCCGAGATGGATGCTTCAGTGTTCTGCTGCAACGTGGTAAGCGCGACCGCCGCATCGAACGCCACTTTGCCGCCGGTGCCGCCGGCAGTCGCTTCCGCTTTGCTGTCAGCCACGCTGGTGGCCGACAGGGCAATGCTGTCGGCATTCGACACCGAGGCGTTCAAACCGACGTTGGCGACCGACTCGGCGCTCACCACATTGAGTGCCACCGACACGCCCACCGCAACCTTGTCGGCGGTGACGCCGCCCGCAGTGGTCGGTACCGCCTTGGCGTTGTAGTCAGAGCGGTCCTCGGCGGTCAAGGCCAGACTGCCGGTGCCGGCATCCACCTGGGCCCCGCTACCGATCAGCGCCCGGCTCGAAGTGGTGCCCAGGTTCAGCGCCAGTGAGGCGGCAATACCGACGTTTTTGGCGCCGGCCCCAGACTGCGCTTCTGCGTCCAGGGCGTGCGTTTTGTCACCTGCCACATCCGTCATGGTGGCTGCTAGCGTGACACCTTTGCCACTGACGAAGGCGTTCTGGCCGACGCTCACCAGCGTGTGGCTGTCGACCTTGTTGACCGACACCGCGACACCGACGCCGACTTTGGCCGTCTTGCCAACCGCCGTCCCGTCGGACTTGGCAATGCCGTCCGTGTTGCTGCTGGCAGCCAGCTTGAGGGCGCCTGTGGTGCTCACCGTGCGGTTGTCGCCAATGCTGGCCGTCGCTGTCGAGGCAATGATGTTGACGGCTGCCGCGGCGGCCACCGATACCTTGCCTTCATCCGACTTGGCCGAAGGTTGCCCCTTGGCCGAGTCGGCGGTTGATGTCTGCTGGGCACTATCTCCAACGCCATTCTTGGCCTGCTGCTTCTTGCCAAAGTCGGTCTGATTGGCAACCTTGTCATCAACCGTTGCGTCTTCCACTTTCTTGCCGTTGGCATCGGTGGTGCCAGCGTCACCATCGGACTTGCCGCCGGAGGAACTGGCGCTGGCCGACGAGTTGTTGGCAGAAGAAGCGCTGGCCGTGAACGTCACCGGTCCAGTGGCGTTGAGAATGTCCCGTTGCGTAGTGGCAGTGGTCACGTCGTTCACCAGAACAACCGCCACGGCAGCGCCGATGGCCGCCTTGTCGCCAGCGGCACTGCCTTTGGCGCTGGTCGTGGTGCTGGTGTTTTGCTGAGCGGTCAAGGTCACGCTGGCGGCGTTGCTGAGCGGGTTGGTGTCATTGCTGCCCAGGCGCGCGGTGGTATTGTTGCTGACCAGTGCCAGTGCCAGTGCGGGTGTGATCGCCACCCCGCCCTCGGAGCCGGCTTCGGCTTGCGTCGTCACTGCGTGCGTGCTGCTGGCGTCCAGCGTGACATCGCCGGGTGAGTTGACAATGGCGCTGTCTTGCACTTCGGCAATCGTTCGGTTGCCCACGATGTTGACGGCGATGGACGCTCCGATACCGACCTTGCCCCCGCTGGTGGTGCCACCGTCGCTGGGGGTTGCCGAGGCCGTGCTGCTGGTGTTGTCCTGCGCCTTGAGCAGCACACTGGCGCCACCGGCGTTGACGCTGGCACCGCCTTGCACCAGGGCCTGGCTGGAGCTGTCGATCAGGTTCAGCGCCAGCGAACCGGCAATGCCTACCGTGCTGCCACCAGCACCCGATTTGGCATTGGCCTCAAAGCTGTTGGTCAGGTCGCTGGCGTCACCTTGGGTGTCAGTCATCGTCGCTTGCAGCGTCAGGCCCTTGGCCGTGATTTTGGCGTTGTGTCCGATCAACGCGTCGTTGACCGACTTGACCAGGTTGATCGAGACCGCGGCACCGATGCCCACCTTGGTGGTGCTGCCAGTTGTCGTGCCGTCGGCGGCGGCCACCGGCAGGGCGCTGCCGTCGCTGCTGACTTTGCCGTCGGTGTTGTTGGAGGAGCTCAGGCTCAGGCGTCCGGCGGCGCTGATCTTGCCGCCATCAGGGATGGTGGCGTGGGCGCTCGAGTTCTGCAGGTTCACGCCCACAGCGGCGGCCACCGAGAGCTTGCCTTCGCTGCTGCTGGCGGAGCCCTGGCCGTTCTTCTGGCCGCTGACGGCCGTGTCGGTCGAGGCATTTTGTTTGCTGTCGCCAACTTTGTTGTCGCTCTGGCTCTTCTTGCCGAAGGCCAGCTGGTTGCCCACTTTTTCATCGACCGAGGCGTCCTCTTTTTTCTTGCCACTGGCGTCGGTGGCGCCGGCGTCGGTGTCGGTGTGGCCACCGCTGGCGCTGGCAGTCGCCTGCACGCTGCTGGACGAGGCGCCACTGGCAGCAAAGCTGACCGCACCTTTGCCGGCACCGGCACTGCCGTCGGCATTGATGGCGCGCGCCGTGGTGGCAGTGACTTCGTCATTGATCAGGGCGATACCGAGTGCCGCGCCAATGGCGGCCTTGCCGCCGACCGCGCTGCCTTTGGCGCTGGTCGTGCTGGTGTCGCTCTGGCTGGCTTGCACCAACAAGTCACCTGCCAGCGTCAGGGTGTCAGTCGCTGCGCTGCCAGCACCGATGCGCGCCGTCGTGCTGTTGTTGACCACCGCTATCGCCACCGACGGTGTGATCGCCACTCCGCCCTCGGAGCCGGCTTCGGCTTGCGTCGTCACTGCGTGAATTCCACTTGCGATGAGCGATATGTCACCAGCATTGGTGATTTGGGCGGTGTCCTGTACCTCCGCGCTGGAACGGTTACCGACCACGTTGACCGCCACCGAGGCGCCAATGCCGACTTTGTCACCGGTCGTGGCGCCACCCGGTACGGCGCTTGCGCTGGAAGAAGTGTTGTCGTCGGAGTTGAGTGCAACCTTGCCGGCGCCGGCGCTGATGGTGACGCTGGAACCCGAGCGCAGTGACGCGGCGCTGGCACTGTCGATGGCATTGACGGCCAGTGAGCCGGCGACACCGACACTGCTGGCACCCGCGCCGGACACGGCGGAACTGCTGAACTGGCTGGTGGCAGCACCTGGCGCCATCGCCGCTGTCACGGACAGGCTGCCAGCCGTCATGGACTGTGCCAGGTAAGCCTGCTTGCTCAGCTGCGCCAGGTTGATGGCGACGGCGACCGCCACGCCGGTTTTGCCACTGACACTGCTGGCATCGGCGCTGGCGCTGGCACTGTTGCTGGACTGGCTGTTGAGTGCCACCGCCCCCGTGACCTTGCCGGCCAGAGTGGATGCCAGGTAGGCTTCGGTGGTGCTGTGCAGATCGCTGACCACGACCGCGCCGGCCACCTTGATGCCGCCCGAGGAACCGCTGTCCGCCGTCTTCGCGTTGTCTTTGTACTGGGTCAGCACCTGACTACCCTGGCTGGTACCACTGGTGTCTTCCTGCGCGCCTTGAGCAGCCGCTTTGGCGCTGGCCAGCACCGTGTTCTTGGACACCGCATCCAGGTTCAAGGCGCCGGCGTCGATCAGCGCGCCGCCATCGATGACGGTCGACGTGGTGGTGTTAAGTTTGCTCACCGCGACCGAAGCGCCACCAGCGTTGCTGCCGGCCGCCGAGGCATCGGCAATCGAGCTGGTGCTCACGGTGTTGTCGGCCGACAGTCCCAGAGTGCCGGTCACATGGGTGGTGCTGGTGTCGGTGACGCGTACCTTGGCCACACTGATGACGTCCGACACCGCCACCGAAGCGTCCGCTGCCTTGTTGGTCAGCGCCGAAGTCGGTTTGGCGTCTGTGCTGACGGTCGATGAGGCAGACAGCGCAGCCTCACCGCCCGCCACCAGACTGCTGGCGCCACCCACCGTGACCGTGGCCTGTGATGACACGCGCTGAATCGACAGCGGCACCGGCAGCGAATTGGTCGACGTGTTGACGCTTGCGTTGGCGTTGAGTTCCAGTTTGTCGGTTGCGCTGATCTGGCTGGACTGAGCATTGATGGTGGCAGTAGCCACTGCCTGGTTGATGCCGCTGGAAACCAGCGCCGACGAATCGGTCAAGGACGACGACGCGCTCACGGTGACATTGCGCCCCATCACGGTCGCCTGCGTCAACCCAATCTGCGCCGTGCCGCCACTGGTTTGGCTGGCGGTGAGCGTCACATCACCGCCGTGGAAGGCACTACCCGCCTCGGTCTGGGCCAGCACCTGGCTGCCAGATCCCAGGACCAGGCTGGGCGCTGTCAGCGAAATGTTGCCGGAGTTGCCAACGGAGGTGGCTGTCAGGTGGTTGCTGGCGCTGCCAATCTGGCGGCTCGACAGCAAAACGCCGGTCGCCAGCGTGATGCTGTTGTCCGCCTGCAGCGCGATATTTGTGCCGTCGTTGAGAACCATATTCGCGCTGACCAGCAAGTCGGCCGGATCAATCCATACCGTGCCGGCCTGACCCTGGGCGGCACCCGCCTTGAACACGCCGCCATCCAGCACTACTTCGCCGCGAGCGCTGAGCTCGATGGCGCCGCCATCGCCGCTGGTGCCGGCGCTGGCATCAATTCGGGCGCCGGTGCGAAAGGTGGCGCTGTTGCCGCCATCGATGTGGACCGTGCCACCCGACGAGTTGGCACCGTTGCCGCGCACGTCAATATGGGCTCCCGCTACCAACTCCACATGGCTGCCGGCCGTGACATCGACCGTGCCGCCATTGACGCCAGCGCTGCCGCCAGCCAGCAACTGACCGCTGAGCGTCACATCGTTGTCAGCCACGATCTGGATGTGTCCCTTTTTCACCATCACGCTGGTGGCCGGTGACAAGCCGTTGACGTTCACCACATCGCTGAAGTTCGGCGCCGACGAAATGAAACGCGCGCCACTGTAGATGGCACCGCCGACACTGACCGAACCGGCGCTGAGCGCCACACCGTTGATGGCATTGACGCGACCGTCGATAGCAATCACCCCATTGCTGTCGCGCGCTGCCGTACCACTCAGCAGCTGGGTCACTGCGCCTTCGTCTGGCGTGCCGGGTGCACGGAAGAAGTTGCTGACGAAGGAGGGTGTCGGTGTGCTGACGGTCAGTGAGCCGACATTGACGACACCGCCGGCGCCCACCACCAGTCCATACGGATTCGCGAACCAGACATTGCCACCTATGCGGCCGTCCTTGATGGCATTGAGCACGCCGTAGATGTCGGTGCGCGCATCGCTGACAATATTGATCAAATTGCTGGTGCCCCCCGGCAAGTACATGTTGGCGGTGACACCGCTTTGCACGTTGAAGGTGGAAAACGAGTTGTACGCATTGACACCCGTTACCGTGGTGGTATTGACGTTGACCGTATTACCGACGGCGCTGACAGTGGTTTGTGTCCGGCCATCCTTGACAATGCCGTCGGTCGGACCAGCCGTCGCAAAGGGCACGCTAGCCAGACCTGAACTCAAAGCCAACAAGGCCGCGAGACGTTTGCGCCCGGTACTGGATTTGCTGCGGCCCTTCGCGTTTTCTGCCACAGCGACCCAGATATTGAGTGCCTCATTCCAGACAATACGGTAGACACGGTTCATGGACGAGTGGCGATGCATGGTGAAATCCTCCGGGACGAACGCTCTGCTCTATAAAGTTGCTGCACTCAGGCTGGGCAACTTTTTCGGTGGCGCAATAGATTGACACAACTATTGACACAACTTGACACAGGTCATGTTAGTAGGGTGTTTTAAAAAAACTCGACTCAGCGCTTGTTGACCCTGATATGTACAGGGTTAAATTTCGCCTCGTTCAAGCAAGGCTGAAAGACGATTTATAACGGTCGGCTGTTCGCGCCGGCGACGCCGGCGCCTACCCCAAGCCAATCGGCGCGGGAGCCCGCGTCACGATGCGGGTGAAGAGTCGGTCGTAGGCCGGATCACGCGGATATTTGCCGGTGAGTGGATCGCAATTGGTGGCAAAAGCGGCGTCGAGTTCTTTCCAGTCGGCGTCGTTCAGCACCTTCAAGGCGGCGGGCAGGATGACGCTTTCTTCCAGCCGCATGTGTTCCAGATAAAAAGCCAGATAGCGTTTGGCGGCAGCTTCAAATGCGGCGCGTCTTGAATCACCCAGCAACTCCCAGGCCAGCAACAAGTGCTGCAACTCGCGCACCGCCGATTCGCCATTGGCATGGTCTTTGTCCAGCCGGGTAATCAGCTCCAGGGTCTCTGGCACCAGCCGGGCAACCCGTGGGAACAGCAGCTCCGATTCCTTCGGATGGTGCAAACGTTCCGGGAACTCGTCGATGTAGAACAACATAGCGCGCATCACGTCAAAGTAGGTTTCGGGCGCGTCGTCGCAACCGCGCTCCACCATCATGCCAAAAGACCGCAGCATCGCCGCCAGTGTGGTGTGTTCGTCGCGAATGATTTGAATACTTTTGTGCACCATGGTGCGCCCCTCCTGTGGTAATGGATTGATGCGGTTCAACTGCCGAAATCAAGTGCCAGGCCGACGTAGTTTTCGGCAATGGTGCGGCACCCCGCCTCACTGCCCAACAGGTAGTCGAGTTCGGCTTCCTGAAACTTGGCATTGATAGCGCCGTCATCGGGAAAACGGTGCATCAACTGGGTAAACCACCACGAAAAGCGTTCGCCCTTCCAGATGCGCTTGAGGCAACGGTCCGAGTAGCTGTCAATGCCGATTTCAGTTTTATCCTGATAAAACTCGATCAGTGCGTTAGACAAATATTTGACATCTGTCGCAGCCAGGTTCAAACCCTTGGCACCGGTTGGTGGCACGATATGAGCGGCGTCTCCGGCCAGGAACATGCGGCCAAAACGCATCGGCTCGGTGATGAAACTGCGCAGCGGGGCGATGCTCTTTTCGATCGACGGCCCGGTGATCAGTTGGTCGCGGCCTTGCGGGTCCAGGCGCAGGCGCAGCTCCTGCCAGAATGCGTCGTCGGTCCACTCTTCTATCGTGTCGGTCAGCGGCACTTGCAGGTAGTAGCGACTGCGCGTTTTGCTGCGTTGCGAGCACAGGGCAAAGCCACGCGGGCTGTTGACGTAGATGAGTTCATGGTGCACCGGCGGCGTGTCGGACAGCAGGCCTAACCAACCAAACGGGTAGACCTTTTCATATTCGGTGATCGCACTGCGCGGGGCGCTGGCGCGACAGACACCATGAAAGCCATCACAACCGGCGATGAAGTCGCATTCGATCTGAAAGTTTTGCCCGTCTTTCTCGTAGGTCACGCGGGTCTTGCTGCCATCAAAATCATGCAGCGCCACCTGCTGCGCTTCATATACCGTGGGCAGACCGGCATTTGCGCGTGCGTCCATCAAATCCCGGGTCAGGCTGGTCTGCCCATAGACCATGACGTTCTTGCCGCCGGTGAGCTTGTTCAGGTCGACACGGTGACGCCTGCCGTTGTAGAGCATCTCGATACCACCGTGCACCAGACCTTCTCTGTGCATGCGCTGACCGACCCCCGCCTCGTCCAGCAAATCGATACAGACCTGCTCCAGAATGCCGGCGCGGATTCGGCTCAGCACGTGCTCGCCGGTCTGGCGCTCCAGGATGACGGCATCGATACCGGCCTTGTGCAGTAGCTGACCCAGCAAAAGACCCGACGGGCCGGCACCGATGATGGCAACTTGTGTTCGCATGATGGCTTCTCTTGTGGGTGGTCTTATCCGGATTGGACGCGCGCTGTTTGCAAAGCAATGAGACGATCCGCAAATTGTTGCCAGTTGGCGTCTTTTGGCAAGCCATCAAACACGCCGACCCGGCTTTGCTCGGCAACCCAGTCATGTTTTTCAGCGATGGCGGCGGCCATCCAGGGCTCAAAGCCGGTCTCTCGCACCGTGTTGGCAGCTTCACGCATTTCTTCCGCGCGGCGCTTGCCATGCTGTGCCACGCGGCTGAAGAAATAAGCGCCCTGTTTCTCCCAATCAATGGAAGGAAAAGTCTCGCTCAAGGTTGGAATCATGTGCGCCTCGACGCCGTACTTTCGGGCTGTGGTGTAGCTTTCAATCACCAGCGCTTCCAGTCCCTTGATCATCACGCTGCGGCACATCTTGATGGCCGATGCGACGCCAATATCGGTTGCCACCTGTTTGGCGTTCATACCAAAGGCGCGTAGTTTGTCAGCCAGCTCTGCGGCCTGGGCACCGCCCAGCAACATCGGCACCCGAATGCCGTAGGGTGGCACCGAGGTCATGACACCGGCCTCCACGTACTGTGCGCCAGCCGCATCGATGATTTGCGCCGCCTGTTGCTTGGTGCCTGGCGAAGCCGAGTTGAGATCCAGAAAAATGGCGCCGACTCGAATATGTTTGGCAGCCTCCTGCGCTACCGCCAAGGTGTTGGAGGCGGTCACGGCAGAGATCACGAAGTCCGATTTTTCGCACAAAGATTGCATGGACCGACATGCCAGCACACCGGCCTGAGCCGCATGGGCCAGTTCGGTCTCACGCACCTTGGCAGTCGCGGCTGCAGCATCAAATTTGAGATCCCAAGCGTTGACGCTGAGCACGCTGGTTTTCAACCCGGCAGTGAAAATCTTGCCGACCTCACCAAAGCCGACCACGCCCAAATGTTCCAGTTTCATAGTCTGATCTCTTGACAATAACGCTTGATGTTTTAGGCGTCTGGTTAGCGTGCCACACCCAGCAGCTTGTCCAGCAGCGCGGGTTGCTCCTGCAAACTGCGCGCCGTGCCCGAATAAACCACCGTGCCCCGCTCCAGCACGGCGACGCTGTCGGAGATCGCCAGAATCGCCTGCGGATGTTGCTCCACGATGATGGCTGACAAACCTTCTTCACGCGTTATGCGCCGGATCGCGCGCAGCAGCTCCTGCACGATGATCGGAGCCAGACCTTCGCACGGCTCGTCCAGCAACAGCAGCGTGGGGTTAAGCACCAGGGCGCGGCCCAGGGCCAGCATCTGCTGTTCGCCACCCGACAACTGTGTGCCCAGATGGGTCTTGCGCTCGGCCAGCCGGGGAAAAAGCTGGTAGACCCGCTCAGGCGTCCAGTGAGTCGACGCTGGTCTGCCGCGCGCTGCGCGTGCTACGGCCGTGAGGTTTTCATGCACGCTGAGCGATTTGAAAATGTTGCGCTCCTGCGGCACCCAGCCAATGCCTGCCGCCGCCCGTTCATGCGAAGGCATTCGGTGCAGCACCGCACCGCCCAGATGGATGCTGCCCGCGTGCTGGCGCGTGGCGCCGGCCAGTGTATTGATGAGCGTGGTTTTGCCGGTGCCGTTGCGCCCCAGCAAGGCCAGCGTCTGGCCTTCGCCCAGGGTCAGAGACACGTCATGCAGCACCACGGCTTCGCCATAACCGGCACTCAGGCCTTTAACCGTCAACATGGGCTTCATGTGGGATTTGCCCCCACGCTTGCCACTGTGTGTGCTGCGCTGCCCCCCGGGGGGGCTTGCCCGCCTTGGGGCGGCCCGGCGTCGCGCATTACCCCGACGCCGACCATAGCCATGGCATCATTGATTTCGTCGCCATGTCCCAGATAGACTGACTTGACCCGCGCGTCCTGGGCGATCTGGCCCGGTTCGCCTTCCGTCAGAACGGTGCCGTTGACCAGCACGGTCATGCGACGGGCGAAGCTGAACACCAGGTCCATATCGTGCTCAATCAACAAAATTGAAACATCGACCGGCAGTGCCGCCACGGTTTGCAGCAGTTCTTCACGCTCGCCCGCCGGCACCCCGGCCACCGGTTCGTCGAGCAGTAGCACGCGCGGCTGGCAGGCCAGGGCAATGGCAATTTCCAGCAGACGGCGTTTGCCATATGCCAGCACCCGGGTTTCCTGCGCCATCACGCCGGTCAGGTGAAACTGCTCCAGCAATTGCTGGCAGCGCTCGGTCACACCTTTGCGCTGGCCCAGGGCTTGCCACCATTTGCCGCCCAGCCCCTGCTGCTGCGACACCGTCATGGCCAGCGTTTCCAGCGGCGTCAGCGTGTCAAACAACTGGTTGATCTGGAAGGTGCGCACCATGCCGCGGCGCACTCGCTGGTGGGGTGGCAGACGGGTGATGTCCTGGCCGTCCAGAATGATTTTCCCGCTTGTGGGTTGCAGCACACCGGTCAGCAAATTGATGAGCGTGGTTTTGCCGGCACCGTTGGGGCCGATCAAGGCATGGCGCGCACCTCTTTTAAGATCGAGCGTGACGTTGTTGGTGGCCGTGATGCCGCCAAATTTCATCACCAGACCTTGCGCCGACAGCACCGTGCTGGTCATGTATTTCCCTCGCGCGAAGTCTGGCGTATCCAGGTCCAGGGGCGCATCAGTCGTTCCCGCCCAACCAGCGCCAGTACCACCAAAAAAAGGCCAATCCAGAACGTCCAGTACTGCGGCGTGATGCTCGAGATGGCGTTTTGCAGCAACTTGAAAACAATGGCGCCGGCGACACCGCCATACAGCCAGCCGACACCGCCCATCACCAGAATCAGCATGACATCGGCAGAGCGGTGAAACTCGAACACATCCAGCGAGGCAAAGCCGGTGGTTTGCGCCAACAATGCACCGGCCGCCCCGGCCAGTGCGGCCGCCACCGTGTAGACCACGGCCAGCCGACGGCTGACCGGAATGCCGATGGCCATGGCGCGCAACCGGTTGTCGCGAATCGCTTTCAGTGTGGCGCCAAACGGTGAGTTCACAAAACGCCGCGCCAGCACAAACAACACCAGCAACACCGTGATCGAATAGCAGGCCGCCGTGCGCCCGCTCAAGTCAAACTCAAAGTGACCCAGCAGCGGCCCCATCACGACGCCTTGCAAACCGTCGGCACCGCCGGTGAGCCAGTCCAGCTTGTTGGCCAGTTCCATCAAAATCAAAGCAACGCCCAACGTCACCATCAGGCGGGTCAGGTCGGTGCCACGCAAAACAGTGGCACTGCACAAGGCGCCCAAAATGGCGGCTGTCAGCACGCCCACCAGCAAACCCAACAGCGGATCGGGCATCACCAGCTTGGCAAACAAGGCGGCCGAATAAGCACCCATGCCAAAAAAAGCGGCGTGCCCCAGCGACACGATGCCGGAGTAGCCCAAAATCAGATCCAGCGACAGCGCAAACAGCGCCACGATGGCAATCTCATTGATGATCAAGGCATGGCTGGACAAAATGAAAGGTGCGGCCAGCGCCGCCAGCCACAGCGCGTATTCCCACGGCTTCCAACGGCCGCTCTGATGCAGGAGGTTTTGCGCGCTTGTCATCACTTGCCCCCTTGGCGCACAAAAAGCCCTTGCGGACGCCAGATCAATATCACGATCATCAGGCTGTAAACGATAAACCCGCCCATCTTCGGGATGTAGTATTTGCCGGCCACGTCGGCTATGCCCAGTAACAGCGCTGCCAGCAGTGGCCCGGTGATGCTGGAGGTGCCACCAACCGCCACCACGATCAAAAAGTAAATCATGTATTTCAGCGGAAAGCTGGGGTCCAGCCCCAGCACCTCGGCTCCCAGTGCGCCGCCCAGCCCGGCCAGACCGGAGCCGACCGCGAAGGTGCTCAGAAACACCACGTTGACATTGATACCCAGCCCCGCTGCCACGCGCTGGTCGTCCACCGAGGCACGCAGCCGACTGCCAAAACGGGTACCGGTCAACACGCATTGCAGCGCGACCGTCAGCGCCACACAGACCGCAATGATGAACAGGCGGTAGTGGCCCATGCCCAGCATCCAGGCGCCTTGACCCAGTTCAGTGCGACCCTTGAGCCATTCGGGCAACTGGATGATTTGCTGGCTGGAGCCGACGAAGTAATCCGCTGTGGCCACCGCCATCAAGGTCAGGCCGATGGAAAACAGCACCTGGTCCAGGTGCGGCTTGTGGTACAGCGGGCGGTACAGGGTGCGCTCCAGCACGCCGCCCAATAGCGCCGAGCCCAGAAAAGCCAGCGGCAGGCACAGCAGAAAAGGCACACCCACTTTCTGCATCAGCAACACCGTGATGTAGCCGCCGACCATGGCAAAGGCCCCGTGCGCCAGGTTGATGAAGTTCATCAGACCCAACGTCACAGCCAGGCCGACAGCCAGAATAAAGAGCAGCATGCCGTAGGCAATACCGTCAAAGAGGATGGTCAGCATGGGGGTTCAAAGATGGTGCTACAAATTTTCAGTTTGGCGCAGTGATTGGGCAAGGTGACCCAAAACCGCACGCACATTGCCCGGTCGCTACGCCTCGCGTTCACAGACGGCTACTTTGCCTTGCCCGGATCCTTGACGTCCTTGATGACGTCAAACTCCACGTTGTAGAGCTGACCCATTTGCTTCTCGACCTTGCGCAGGTAGATGTTTTGCACCACGTCACGGGTTTGCGCATCAATGAACATGGGGCCGCGCGGGCTCTCGAAAATCTGCCCCTTCATGGCTGCCAGCAAGGCGTCGCCACCACCCTGGCCCTTGGTGGCTTTGAGGGCTTCGTAAATCACGCGCATGCCGTCATAACCGCCGACCGCCATGAAGTTCGGGCGCATGCCCTTGTTGGCCTTGCCAAAGGCTTCGACAAACTTCTTGTTCAAGGCCGACGGGTGGGATGCCGAGTAATGGTGCGAAGTGACCACACCCAGGGCGCCATCGCCCATGTCGTTGAGCTGGTCGTCATCGGTTACGTCGCCGGTGCCGATAAGCTTGATGCCGGCCTTGTCCATGCCACGCTCCAGGAACTGTTTCATGACCGCCGCACCCGCGCCCGAGGGCACAAAAACGAACAAGGCATCGGGTTTGAGGTCGCGCACTTTTTGCAGGAAGGGGGCGAAATCGGGGTTGCGCATCGGCACCCGCAGCGATTCCGAAACCTGGCCGCCGCTCAGCACGAAGCGCTCTTTGAAGTATTTTTCGGCGTCAATGCCGGGGCCGTAGTCGCTGACCAGTGTGACCACATTCTTGATGCCATTCTTGGGTGCCCAGTCGCCCATGGCAACTGCCGCTTGGGCCAGCGTGAAGCTGGTGCGAACCACATAAGGCGAGGCTTGCGTGATGCTGGACGTGGCGGCCGCCATGACGACCAGCGGGGTCTTGGATTGTGTGGCAATCGGCGCAGTGGCCAGCGCCGACGGCGTGATGCCGAAGCCGGCCAGCACGTTCACCTTGTCGTTGACCACCAGCTCTTGTGCCAGGCGCTTGGTGACGTCGGGGATGCTGGTGTCGTCCTTGACGATCAACTCGATTTTCTTGCCGGCGACGGTGTCGCCGTTCTGTGCCATGTAGAGCTTGGCGGCGGCTTCAATCTGGCGTCCGGTAGATGCTTGTTGCCCGGTCATGGGCAGGATCAGTCCAATCCTGAACTTGTTGTCCTGGGCTACCGAATTTGTGGCGGCCAGTGCAGCAAGGGCAAGCGTCGCGACCTGATGGAATAATCTTTTGTGCATGTTGTGTCTCCTCAAGAACGATCGAATTCAGAACTGTTCCCTACTGTGACGGCAAAAACAGCCTGCCGCAATAGAGATTTCGGACTGTTTGATATAACCGTTTGAAATAGCACGGCACCAGAAGTCAGGCGTCCGCACAGCAAGCCCAAACCAGTGTAACGCCGCCTGCCACGCGCTTGCCGGTAATGCTCTAACATCCGATTTTCGGCAACAACCCCAAACAAATCCAATGAGCCAACCGATCGTCAAGTTACCCGCCCACTATGACCACGTGGGCAGCTTTTTGCGCCCCAAATACCTGCTGGAGGCGCGCGAACAAAAAGCCAGCGGCGCCATCAGCCCCGACCAGTTGCGCCGGATAGAGGACCTTGCCATCACCGAGATCGTTAAGTTTCAGGAAGATGTAGGCTTGAAGAGCATCACCGACGGCGAGTTCCGCCGCACCTACTTTCACATTGACTTTCTGGAGCAGATGGGTGGCGTCAAGACCGACATTCCGGTCACCATTGAAAGGCCCGACGGCACGCAGGAACTGGCGCCGCCTGTCATGCGCGTGATCGACAAGGTGCGCCATGTGAAAGACATCCAGCTGGCAGATTTTCAGTACCTCAAGAGTCAGGTCGCAAGCGGCAACAGGCCCAAAGTGACTATTCCGTCTCCCACCATGCTGCACTTTCGCGGCGGTCGGGCCGGTATCAGCCAGCAGCATTACCCCGAGCTTGACCCTGATTTCTATCAGGACGTGGCCAATGCCTATGGCGACGAGTTGCGCAGCCTGGCCGCCGCTGGTTGCACCTATGTACAGATGGATGACACCAACCTGGCTTACTTATGCGACGTCAAAATGCGCGATGCGGCAAAGGCGCGCGGCGATGACCCCAACGAGCTGCCGCATCGCTACGCCAGATTCATCAACCTGGTGGTGGCGCAAAAGCCGCCCGGCATGTTGCTGGCCATGCACTTGTGCCGTGGCAACTTCAAAAGCACGCACGCCGCCAGCGGCAACTACGAGCCAGTCGCCGAAGCCCTGCTCAAAGAGATGAATTTGGACGCCTACTTCATGGAGTACGACGACGACCGTAGCGGCGACTTCAAACCGCTGCGCTACCTGCCCAAAGGCAAGACGGTGGTGCTGGGCCTGGTCACCACCAAATTTGGCGCGCTGGAAAGCAGGGACGACCTGAAACGCCGCATTGACGAAGCGGCACGCTACGCACCACTGGAGCAGTTGGCCATGTCACCGCAGTGCGGTTTCAGCAGCACCGTGCACGGTAATGACATCGCCGTTGAAGCGCAGCGCGCCAAGCTTCGGCTGGTGGTGGAGACGGCGCGCGAGGTTTGGGGCGATCACTGATTCATGCATCGACCCGCCTTGCGCTGCACCTGTCTGTGCTAACCTAAAGGAGAACTCGCCCCATGTCACCCACACTGCTAGCCTTGCTCGGGTTTCTTAGTTGGACCCTGTTACTGCTCGTGCTCATGGAGGTTATCCGCTCCAAGCTCGTTGTCACGGG
>Ga0194060_10000179_pt1 | contig 44743 bp, 42 predicted proteins | sample SepL225m_MetaG_FD_163427 | JGI IMG/M metagenome (GOLD analysis project Ga0194060, IMG submission 163427) | Anoxic zone freshwater microbial communities from boreal shield lake in IISD Experimental Lakes Area, Ontario, Canada - Sep2016-L222-5m | ecosystem: Environmental > Aquatic > Freshwater >...
ATGCTGGAAGAGCGCGAACTTGGCGCCGAGAATTGCGACGAGCGCGAGTAGCGCCGAAAGAATCTGAAGTTTTCGGCTGCGCTTTTTTCCGGCTCCGTGAAAAACTCCGACAGCCACCAGATATCCAACGCCGATCGCGATAATTCCGTATTCCATATTCGAACCGAGCGTGAATGCATACCAAATCGCACCACTCACAATCGCCGCGCCTGCGCCGTATGCAAAAGCGCGCCACATGTTCACCGACTTCGCTTCTTCTTCAAGCTGAACTTTTACCTGCTCGCGACAAGTCGCACACAAATAAGAATCTTCGCCCTTTTTCTGCCCGTGATAAGTAAAGAAATCGCTCGCGATGCCGACTTTTCCGCACTGCAAACAGGTAGCCTCAACTTCAGTTTTTGATCCGATTTTAATAGGTTCGTTCATATAATTATTTTATGGCGCGAAGTAAGGCAATGCGCTCTTCAACCGGCGGATGAGTCGAAAACATGCGGTCGATAAACGTAGTTCCGTGTGCCGGAGACGAAAGATAAAGATGAGCCGTCGCCGAACTGATATGTTCCGGCAAACGTGCATCACGTGAGATTTTTTCAAGCGCCAAAGCTAGTGAGAGCGGTTTATGAGTAAGGGCCGCGGCTGAAAGATCAGCCTTGGTTTCACGACCGCGGGAAACGGCAAGCTGAATGAAGAAAGCTGTAATCGGCGCGAGAACCGAAAGAAAAATTCCGATGAGTCCGAGGATGCCGGAACTGTCACGACGTTCGGCACCGGTCGCATGCGTCGAGAGCCAATAAGCATCTGCAACAAGTGTGATAAATCCGGCAACCACCGCCACAATCGTCATCAAACGCATATCGCCGTTTTTGATATGCGAAACTTCGTGTGCAATCACACCTTCAACTTCGTCGTGGCTCATATGTTCAAGAAGTCCGCGAGTGAGCGCGATTGCCGAGTGATTTTTATTGCGTCCGGTTGCGAAAGCGTTCATGGTTCGATCTTCAAGTAGATAGACCTTTGGCATCGGGAGATTCGCGCAAAGCGTCAGATTCTGAATCATCGAATAAATCTCCGGAGCGTCTTCGCGCATCATCGGTACGGCGTGCGACATCTTCAAAACGATTGAGTCGGAGAAAAAATAAGCGATGACATTAATGAACATCGAAAAAATTATGAAGACCTGCACGCCGAGATTGCCCCAATTAAAAACGTAAGAAACCATGGCGCCGACCGAGGTAAGCAGGGCAACCAAGACCGTCATCAAAAAATAAACCTTCAAATTATTGCGCTGAATTTCGTCCTGGATGTTCATAATATAGCTTAAGAATAAACCATATTAAGCAAAAAATCCCGTATATGTCAATATCTGGCCATAAAAAAACCCGACTCTTCAAAGTCGGGGTAAAGCACGAGACCAAACCTCAGTGCGTAAAATCACGAATCTTCGCGCTGCCAGGCGTTGACTCATCAGCGTTCTGTTCACTGTGGCGGGAATCGAATTCCTTCTCGGTCATGCCGAAGTCGCTCCAGGTGACGAGTTTGGTTTCGAGAAGCCCCAAGATACCGCCGAACGGAAAGCTGAAATCATCTTCGGCGCGAATCAGGCGCACGTATTCCAGAGCTTCGCGAAGCGCGAATGCCTTCATCTCGCTCTCATCCGAACCAACGTCCGCAAGCGTGAGTCCGGAATCTTCAAGCTCCTCGAAGAAAACACTGACACCTACGGAGACCGCCCCGGCACGCAAACCTTCGAGTGTCTTCTTCACACTTACCGACTGCATCTCTTTCACAATCGCCTGAAGCTCTCTACGCGTCACTTTGAGCTCTTCGAGCGGTAGATGCTCGTCGAGAAACGTTTCAAGCATATAGACACCCAACTCGTCGCGATTCTTTTTCCACCTGCGCAGCGCCTGCTTGGCCCCGCGAACCCAGTGTCGAATCTTCCAGATTTTCCGGTCCGCCTCGCTCACACCGAAGCGCTTCAAGAGGTACGGAAAATTGTGGAGAATTGGATCGATGATTGCAAAGTCGTCATTCCCCTTTCCTTCGCGCAATCGCTTGATGGAACATCCGATGAAATAGACATCCTCGCGCGACAGCACCTTCTGAACACCCGCAATGATGCTCACGAAGTCCGGCCGATACTTTGTCATGGTGTCACTCCTCTGTTTCCGTGTTTCTGCGCGCAAGTAAAACAAAAAACCGGGGCTTTGTCAAGCCTCGGCTTTTTGGTTCCCGAATGTTATTTCACCCGGAAGATGCGTCCTTCATTGTGACCGTTCGCGGTCAGGTCATACATCTCATAAGCGCGAGCCGGCGGCACTCGATATTCGCCGACCGTCACCGCTTGCGCAAAGAAAGTATAATCGTAGATGCCAGGCTCAATCGTATCCGCGAAGAGGAACATGCGATCATCGCGAATTTCGGTGTGATTCCAGACGTTCTCCCACCAATAACGATAGTCCCACGAATTCGAGTCTAAGCATGATTCATATCCTGATAAATCGTAAGCGCAGTTCGAACCAACTCCGCCTTTGCCGTAATCATTATAGCTTCCACCCATCTCATTATAATTTCCCCCGCCGCTATCCTGATTCAAGGCTTGGTTCGAAGTCTTAAGCTGGAAATCAATCGGTTCCAACCCAGCCGGCAGATGTTGCTCGAAAGCCACATACTGTCTTTGCTTCGGCACAATCAACTTCATACGCACCCGAACCACATCACCCTGTTTCACTTCACGCAAAGGCGTTTTGAAGTCGACATCGTCTTTTGCATAGTAGTCGGAAATCACGGTGAAGCCATTTTCGAACGGCTTGATGTCTTCAATCTGGCGATAGACTTTCATCGAAACGTCGTAGAAGTATCGCTTCGGCGAGTCTTTATCCAAGCCAACCTGATGAGTCGAGCCGCCTTTCAATAGCTCACCAAGATTATAGGTCACGGCCTGAGTCGTTGAGATATCACCTTCCGGAAGCGTGATCACATCCTTGATTTTGCTATCCAGGAACACGCTCACATCAACTTTTGCAGTATCGATCGGATTTTTCTTCGCGTATTCGATGAGTGAAAGCAGCGCGAACGAAGTTTCCTGAGTTGTCGACCAATAACCGTCGTTCTTTTGGCGCATCATCCAGCGCACCAGACGCTCGGCATTTTCATGGCCAGGCTCAAGGCGCAAGTAGCTCATCAAAGTAATCGCAGTCGAACGCAAATCGGAGCTCATGAAATATCCGTAACCTTCGTTTTCATGAACATAGGCGGCCGTCGCATCTAAGTAGACGATATTGTTTTCGATTTCCTTCATGAGTTCGGCGGTCTTCGCGTCCGATCGGCTATTGATATTGCCATAGCTCATCGCAAGGAATCCTTTGCCGAAGTCCGCGAGCTGCGAGCGCTTTTCATAGAGCGCGTCAGCATAGCCAGAAAGCTTAGTCCGGCCGGTTTCGGAAAGCACGAAGATGACTTGGGACTTTTCATTCAAGCTCAACCAATAATATTCAGGACCTGATTCCGGCATGGCCAGATAGTTCATGAGGTAATCACTCAACCGATTCATCGCCCCATCATCAACCGTGAACCCGGCCTGTTTTGCCTCATACATTCCCCAAAGCACATAGGCTGAGACGTGCGGATAAGACCTCTTCGAGTCAGACCAGTATCCGAAGCCACCGTCACCGCGCTGCATCGCGAGCAGTTTTTGAATGCCACCGTTGACTTTGGCTTTCGAAAATTCAATCTGCTCCGGCGTGGCTTTGGTGAATTTCAACTTGGCGAGCTCTTCATAGATAGTTCCGGTCATGACAGCGCTCGTCGTCTGTTCAGCGCAGCCATATTCGTAGGCGAGCAAATAATCGACGCCACTCGCGAGTCCTTGGCCGACATTCGGCGAAACCGCGACGCGCAGAGTGCTCTGCTCAGCCAAGATATTTTCCGGAATCTCGATAGTTTCCGTGGCGCTCTTTTCCATAATATTCGACGCCGTCACCATCTCTGCGACCGAGTACGAGAGCACCGGAATCTTCATTTCATAACCATCGTTTGAATCCGACGCGATACCGGTCACCGTAATCTTCGCTTCTTTCACATTGTACGGAACCTTAACATTCCAAGTCACGCCGACACGAGTCTTCGGCGCGACCCAAACCGTTCGCGTTGCTGATTCGGTCAGGTTCAAACCATCGGCTTTGATTTTCACATCAACATTCTTCCCGACACCGGTACCGTTTTCAACCGAAGCACCGAGCTTCACCGTATCGCCGTAGCGCACGAAGCGCGGAAGCAACGGTTCAACGGTAAGAAGTTTTCGTGTCGAGATTGAAGTCTCAGCCGAACCGACGACGGTATTTTCCGTGTTTCCGATCGCAAGAATCTGCCAATCGGTCAGATTATCCGGCAGCTTGAAGCTAATCGATGCGCGGCCCGCGGCATTGGTTTCAACTTTTGCATTCCAATAAGCCGTGTCCTGGAAGTTTCCGCGAATCGGCACCGCCGAATCTCCGCCACCCTTGCCGTCGCCCTCACCTTCTCCGGCGACCGCGTACAATTTCTTGATGAGACGCGTCAGAGTCTGTGCCGTATCAACTCCAATTTCACGTCGGAACCAGAAGGCTCCGAGAATATTTTTGTTGACCGAGCCCAAGAGCGAAACCACGCGTTCATCCACGACCGCAATCGAAACTTCGGCCTTAACCGGACCGGTTCCGCGGCGCACCGTGTCAACCGAAATCGTCACGGTATCACCAGGTTTATATTCTTTTTTGTCAGTCGTGAGTCCGATATCAAGCACTTTGCCGGAAGTATCGACGCGCAAATCGGCATAGCCCATGCGGAACTCCGGAATGCCAGCGTCACCGCCCTTAACCGTCGTAACCGAAACATAAATGTTCGGCACAGCGCTTTCGATAATCGGAATCTGAATCACATTACTCGTGCTTGATAAGTCGATCACGTAGTAGCTGCGAATAGTTTCACGCTCAACCGTGACGAGCGCTTTCGTCGGACCATAAGGCGTCTGAACCACAAGCGAAGCTGTGTCGCCGACTTTATAGTCAGCCTTGTTCTGTACAATCTTCATCATGTGATCGTCGGTGACCCGAATTGTCGACTCGCCACCGCGATAAATGTATCGCGAAGCTCGGGCGCTCAAAGCGTTTCCGAGATTGTCGAACGAAGATACGACCACATAGTATTCACCGTCTAATTCCGGCATGAATCCGACCGTCGTACGACCTTTTTCATCGGTCACGAAAGTTGCTTGCGAAATAAACGTGTCGTTCGTGGTCGAATCCCAGAAGGTCGAACCGTCGACGTTTTCCTTGCGGGCATTAGCCCAAACTCGACGATACAATTTCGCGGTACCGGCAACTCCGGCACGCGCGGCACCGTCGTTCGTGAGCGTTACAACATCGAAGTTGGCGTTTGAAGAATTCCAACCTTCGTCATAATTTGCGCGCACACCGAGAGCGAATTCACCTCGATAAACCGGAACTTCGATACGATTCGAGACAAAACGGTGATTTACATCTTCCACACTTGCCTCGATCGTGAAGACCGCGCTTCCCTTGAAGTTGCTGAGCGAAGTCGGAACCGGAAGCGCGTAAACGCCGTCGGTATTCAAATCGTGCGTGCCGGAAATTACGTTTCCGAAAGCACCTTCAGAACTGCAATACCAGTAACAATCAGAGTTTTCGTCGTCCGAAAAACTGAACCACTCGCCGTCGAGCGGTTGAATATCAAGTCTGCGAGTCGTGATTGCGTAGGAAACTTTTCCCCCGCCGAGCGGAGCGCCGGTGTAATAATCAGCGCGAATCGTCGCAAGCAGTGGTGAATTCTGGATCACAGAATCTTTCGAAGGCAAAACTGTGACCTTGAAATCCGGACGACGGAACTCAGCCACCGTAAACGTGCCAACGATTCGATTTTCCCAAGAATCATTGCCGCTTGGAATCACGGTGATGCGATAGTCGCCAAGTTTGGCCGATGAATCAAGCGCTAGCTCGCCGTCAAAACTTCCATAGCGCGACATCGGGAGTTTGGTATCCAAAACCCGTTCGCCGACGGAATTCTCAATCGTGACGCTAATTTCCGTCATCTTCGGAACTTCATACTTGGCATCATAATCGGCGCGAATCACGCCCTTGAACTTCACATTCTGTTCCGGGCGATAGATTTTGCGGTCGGTATAAATCATGCCGACATAACTATTCAGGCGATTGGTGTACGACTGCGTAAGATTATAATTCCACGGACCGATACCGTCGTTCCAGGAGAGCGAAGTATAACCATAGTGACTGGCGCCGATTGCAATCACACCAATCGGACCCTTGCCGAGATTGTTGATATCGATACTCGCGAACTCAGCTAAACCCTGTTCATTTGTGGTCGCATTATATGGCGTAGCTGTGTTTTCGAGGCTAATCTGCACGTCCGGCATAACTTCCCCGGTCTGCGCATTCGTCGCCCAAACCAAAACCTTATTCGCATGATCGCGCTTCACCGTGAGCACGGTGTCGATAATCATGATGTTACGGTCGATGCGTCGATTCCATTCATATGGCAAATCCGGCACATCAAAGCCAAGCGAATATCTTCCGTTCGGAAGCGCGTGACCGGCAAGTTTATCGAGGTCGAGCTCAATCACCTTGTGAACATTAAGCGTCGCAGTGGTATCAAAATCCTGTTTCGCGAGCTGCGTGCCAGTTCCGTCTATAAGCGTGACTGTAATCGGGTGAGTGAAATTTCGCACCCGCATCTGGTAAATGCGCGACATGTGCGAAATAAGCACGCCCTGATCAGAGTACGAATTCAAATCGAGCGATGGCTGATATGCTTCGGTCGTGAAGCTCCAAATTCTGCCGGCACCCAAAACCTGTCCATATATATCCTTGATTCCCGGGCGAACCGTAACCGTATATTTTGTCGAAGCTTTCCAGGTTCCCGAAATCGAAATCATGCTTCCACCTTCGATTGACTGACACCCCGGGCTTGAAGACCAGCCATTCGTTGATATCCGTATGTCCTTGAGCGCCGGAGAAATCGAAACGAAATTCGCCAGATTCTTGTTTTCAATCGGATTATTAAATCCAATCGAAACGCTATCCCAAAGATTTTTCTGCTCACCGTCATCGGGACAAACTACTTTGAGCACAAATCCGGATTCATCCATCTTGATAGTCGAAGCCCAGTCATTCGAAAGTCCGCGCGTGCCGACTCCACCGGTCCAGCCGGCAGGCAGCGCCATATCGTACACAGCTCCAAGCTTAAGCACACCACGCGGCGTGATGGTTATCTTCGAAGCCAAAACAGTGCTCGGCGAAAACGCGAAACTCGTAAGCGGCATCGAAACACCGTTCTCGCGTATCACGATCGACTTCATAACTTCCGCAACCTTCACCGGGAAGTTAAACGACATCACGAACGGTTCTTTTGTACGATGATGCAAATTGTTCGATCCGTCGTAAACCTGAAGATCGGCGGTACGGAAACGCCATGAATAACTATCCGTGAGCGTCGAACCGTCGGCAAAAGTGAAGCCGCTCGGCACCGTAACATTGAAATCCGTGGCCGGAGTCCAGCCACTATTCGGAATAAACTCGAAGCCCGAAGTGCCAAGCCAGTTATATCGGCCTGCCACAACCGGTTCAATCTTCAAGAGCTCCGGCACTTTGAGTGAGCCGGTCAAATTGCGAATCGGATGATCGAAGATCACCGTCAAAGTCTGATTCGGTTTGATTTGACTGCCATCACCCGGCGCGACCACTGAAATCCCAGGCTCATCGGTCGTTTTAAACCACTGCTTAAACGGCACGACCAAATTCTTGCCGAGGAAGTTCTGCGCCGATGTGCTGATCGTGACTTCGTAAGTCGTACCTTTATTCAAGACAGAATCCGGTGTGAAAGTCAGAACGTTATCAGACCAGCCAAACTTTCCGGTCACGAAAGGTGTGATCGCAAAAGCGCTTTCGACGCTCGCGTGATTCATTCTCTGATCGAAAACAACTCGAAGCTGCGCATTTCGCGGAACTTCAACCGTGTGGCCTTTTTCTGAACCCTGCGCAACCGGAGCCGGAGAAATCATCCATGCACCGCCCGCAAGCAAGACCAAAACCATGGTTGAAATAATCACTCGAAGCACAACCGGAGCAAAACGAGTCGTGAGAACCGTGGCCCCAGCAATCACTCCGGCCTTGGCGCTCGTTTCCGGTTTTGCGTTCTCAAAAATTGAATTCAACATCGTCCCCTTTTCGTTCTCCGAAAGAGGCTGAACATTACGTTTGGCGGCGGACATAAGAAGTTTTTCAGCTTCCGCCGTATCCGTCTTCTTCCCGAACGAGTCGCGAATTTTTTGGAAGATATTCATATATTTAGGCGAGAAGTGATTCAAGTTTAGCAAGCGCGCGATGATGAACGACGCCGACTTTATTCGTCGTCCAGCCAGTCATCGTTGCGATTTCGTCGGGCGTGAGCTCGGCAAAATAGCGAAGCTCAAGCACCAGCCGAAAATCTTCCGAAAGATTCGGAAGCTGTGCATCGATTCGTTTTTTCGCAATTTCGGCATCAACCGTATCAGTTTTTGCTTCCGTCACCGCGTGATGTTCGGCAATTTCTTCGGTTTTGATTTTGCCATGCTTGCGCCACTCGTTTGTGATTTCGTTCGAAGCGATGCGATACAAAAACGCGAGGTAAGGCTTGCCGGTTTCGCGATATTTTGGCAGCGCCTCGTAAGCGGCCATGAATGTTTTCTGCGTCACGTCGTGCGCAGCTTCGGCGTCGGCAGTTCGGCGCGCAACATAATTGTGAATACGATTGACGTACTTGCGATACAGAGCTTCGAAGCTCTTACGCGGCTCGGTTTTAGCAGCCACGATGAGCTCCGCGTCGGATTGAGCTAAGTCTGTTTGATTCATAATAACTTCGGTTGGCGGTTAAATATGTTGTCATGTTGAGCGAAGCGAAACATCTAGCTTTCTAGATCCCTCGGCTTCGGGATGACAACAGAGGGTCGAAATGTGAGCTTGACACTGATATTATCGCACAGAGAACGTCACCGCAGTTTTGATTCCGTCAAGGCTCAGCTCATATTCGCCGGGCGACGGTTTCCAAAGATAAGTTCCGTCCCGACTCTTCAAACTCTTACCATTCAGCACCCAATCATGACCCGGTTCGGACGCGGTGAATAAGATTGATTGGAGCTCCGGCGCGAGGCGCGAATCAAGCACATATTTATCGCCGCTTTGAGGCGAAAGAATCGCCGCTTCCCCGCTTTCGACTGCGAGTCTCGATCGCTTGGCCCAGTCAGCATATTCGCTCGGCAGTATGAGCTCGATTTTGCCGTTTACTTTTTTCCACCAGGTATCCGATGCCACAGGTTCAGTTCCCGCGATAAACTTTTCTACTCTGTGACGCACGCATTCCGGAGTCATGAGCAATCCTGAAGGCAGACAGACTTCGCGAGTCACGATATTGCCGGGGTCGGGCCACTCAACCGGATCGCGCCCCGAATATTGTGTGAGCAAAATATCATGCAGAATCGGCACCGAACCGGTCACGCCTGAAACGGCTTCCATCGGAGAATTATCAGCGTTTCCAACCCAAACTCCGACGACAAAATTTGGCGAATAACCGAAAGCCAGATTATCGCGAAAATCTTTGGTCGTACCGGATTTAACCGCCAGATTTTTTTTGGTATCAAGCAAATTTGCTTCACCGAATGAAAGCGCCCGAGCTTTATTATCAGAAAGAATATCAGCAAGAATCGCTGAAGCCTGTTTGGTCTTTTGAATTTCATCCGGATAAAGCGGCTCATGTACCGGTTCCGACGCGCTAAAAATCACCGTGCCATCTTCGCGAGTAATTTTCAGAACATCACGCGTTTCAACAGACTGGCCATACAAAGCCAGGCTCGCATAACCGCGCGCCACATCATGAAGCGTCGTCGCAGCACCACCCAAAATCACACCTTCGCCATAATATTCCGGGTTCTCCGGAAAAGTCATACCGAACTTTCGAAGCGTGCCAAAAAAATCACGCAAGCCGATATTTTTCAGCATCTCAACCATCGGAATATTAAGCGAACTGCCAAGCGCATCGCGAACCGTGACCGGGCCGTAATATCGCGAAGTAAAATTCTTTGGATAATAACCGCTCGCTTCCCCGTCGCGATTTTCGGAATCAAAGCGCACCGGCAAATCCGCAATCACGGTCGCAGCCGTCGTATTATTTTTGAGCGCCTCAAAAACCAGGAAAGGCTTCAAAGCCGATCCGGGCTGGCGCTCCGAAGCAACCATATCAACTTGCCCCGCGATAGTTTTATCCCAATAATCCGCCGAGCCGACATAGGCGCGGATATCGCCAGTCTGCGGATCAAGCACGATAGCCGCGGCGTCATTCACATTTCGATTCGAGAGCGGCGTGAGGCGACGCTCGATAATATTTTCAACCTGCGTTTGCAAATCGGTATCGAGCGTAGTTTGAATCACATAACCGCCGTCACGAATATCGGGAATCGTAGTTTCGAGTTCGGATAAAACCCGCTCAACAAAATGCGGCGCTGTAATTGGATGCTTGGGTGCCCAGATCACGGGCGGCGTTGCGGCCGCATCTTCGGCATCGACACTCGAAATCTTTCCAGCTTCGACAAGGCGACTTAAAACCGTGCGACGACGCGTCAAAGCTACCGATTGATGCTTGTACGGATCATACCGCGACGGCGCATTCATCATACCGACGAGAAGCGTCGACTCGCCGACGGTTAAGTCCGATACATCTTTGCGAAAATATCGCTGCGATGCCGCCTGAACCCCACTCGTACCGTTCCCGAGCGGAATCGTGTTCAAATATTTTTCCAAAGTTTCATCTTTTGAATGAGTGAGCGCCCAAAATTCGGCCGCCGTAATCTCGCGAGCTTTTTCTAAAACCGAACGTGGCTCACCGGCAAAAAATAAATTTTTCATGAGCTGCATTTCAAGCGTAGAACCGCCCGAACTCATGCGGCCAGTCGTGGCAAACTCAAAACCGACACGCAGAATGGCGAGTCGATCAAGTCCGGAATGCGAATAAAATCTTTTATCTTCGGTCGCAATCAAAGCATCTTTGAGTGACGCCGGCATGTGCGAAAGTGTGACCGCCGTGCGCAGACCCTCAATCGGACGCGCGACTTCATATAGAAGCCCGCCGTCGCGAGATAATACTTTCGTTGATGAAACCGGGGCTGCGTCGGTCGCGACCGGTTCAATACTCCAATACAAGAAAGCCATAAAGCAAAAAATCAAGAAAACAAGAAAACAAGAAAACAAAGGGCGTTCGCCCCCTTGGTTTATTGCTTTATTGATTTCTTGATTTATTGACCTCATATCCTGTATAACGCGCCTAAACCGGAAATATTACAATCCCCAGCCCCGATTGACCAAGGGTAATAATTAAGGTATGTTGAGTGGTCCAAAAACAGCGTCCCGTACGGGGATGGGGGTAAAGATGTTCATCTTGATTGTTGACGACGATGCGATGGTGCGTCGGGGAATCGCCCGATTCCTGCGCCGAATTCCCGGGGTAACAATTTTCGAAGCAGGCAATGCACACGATGCCATCACGCACTTTTCCACACACCAGAGAATCAAACTCGTCCTTTCAGATGTGCAAATGCCGCCCAGTAACCGTGGCGGACTTATGCTGCACAACCACGTCAAAGATGAACTCTCTCGTCGAGGCGGGACTTTCGTTTCCATGACCGGCACGCAGGACTTTGAAGACGCAAGAACCCTGGCTGCAAATGGAGTCGACGTACTCGACAAGCCCCTCGAACCCGAGCGCATCTATGAGCTCATGAAGAAAGTATTCGCGCTACTGCATCCGCCGCACTAGAGGCCCTGCCTCTTCTGCTCCCACCCGTCACCTAAGCAGTGACGGATTTTTTTATATAAAAAATTTCGCTTAAAATACTGGGGACTGTCCCGGGCATTTTAAGCGAAATTTTGAATATGAAAAAAGCCGAGCGCGAGGAACTGAATCCTGCGAGCGCTCGGATGGCCCTCTATCGGGACGGAAATATCACGCCCCGAGAGCCTTGCCGATCACCTCCGCGATCATGCAGATCGCAAAGGAGACGGCGACGGACCCACCGATGACGATGAAAGCGCGCATGGCGCCTCCGTGCGGAAACATAGAGCCAGGCTCATACGTCCGCAATAAAGAGAAGAGAAGCTTTGGCGGGATGCCGGACTCCTCGCTTCAAATTCCGATTTTTATCAAAGTTTGGAGTGAAGCACCGAGCGGAGGAACTGAATCCTTCGACGCTCAGCAGAGACTGCAACTCGCTTTCGCGAGTGGAACGCCCAATCCTGGGTAGGCTCGACTTGGTTGGTTGACCGACTCTCCACATCGAGGATGGAGAGTCGGGTGTCGCGAGATGCGACTAGCGGATGGACGCGTGGTCCGACCAGTACTCGACCGCCTTCGAGTACGCCACGGGGTCGAGAGGGACGCCGCTCCCGCCGTACGCCTTGCCCAGCGCGTTGCGCATCTGGGTCATCGGCTTGATCGGGGTCTCCGTCTCGTCCAGCTCGGCGTTGACGGACACCACCGCCCAGTCGGCGTCAGGGACGTCGCGGACGGGCGCGGGGCGCTCGTACGTCTCGCCCTTGGCCTCGGCCTCGGACTTGGCCTTCTCGTGGGCGGCGGCCGACTCCTCGTACTTGCTCTGCAGAGCCTCGCGGCTGTAGAGGACGAGGTCCAACCAGCCCGCGATGGGGGCCTCGGCGCCCTCCAGCCAACGCTCCAGCACCTTCAGCTCCTCGGGGCGGCGCGACTCGTATCCGCTGCGGAGGAGGTGCCGATTGGCGTCGGTGATGAGGGCGATGCCCGCCTTCGTGGCCGAGGCGTTCTTCAGCCACAGGTGCTTGCACCCAGGGAAGTACCCCGGGAGCAGCGCCGCGCCGCCCGCGACCGCCGTGTTGGCCTATTCGAGGAGCTGTTCGACCTGGAGGCCGGCCAGCTTCGTGCCGGCGAACTTGCTGTCGTGGCCGGGGACGTGGCGGAGGGCGAACGCGGTGAAGCCAATCTTCGTGGTCATGGTGTCTCCAGGTCGCGGGATTGGCTACCCGCTTCAAGATGTTTGATTGTGAAATTGCGCTCGAGGTTTGAGCGATCTTCTGCTCTGGGCTTTCGGAGCCCGCACCTGATCTTCCCCGAGCTTGAATCTATTTTGCACCGACCGCCAACTTCGCAATCGGAATGTATTTTATGGGTCGGCAGGCAACACAATGTTAGCCGACCCGTGATTTCTATATAAACGCGTTTTGCCTACGCGGATTCTGAGAGAGATATAGTGGGCTTTTAAAGGCCCGAGTGAACGCTATGCGCTAGAATATAATTTTTACGCATTTTGTCCGTCAGTTAGCCACCGATTCCGAGTCAAAGCTTGCGCATTGAGCCAGAATGGCGATCTCTCCGCAGGATCCGCGAGGCAAAAGGTTCATCGAAGCTGACAAGCCACTTGACCTGTTCCAGCTCGATTGTGCGTACACTCTAACATACTTTCATGATTTTGTCAAGAGGTGCTGACACACTTTAAGCCAAATTGGCTAAAATAAGCCATGAAAATGCGTAAGCACATACTATACAAAACATAAAAAAGACCCGGAACCTTTCGATTCCGGGCCCAACAATGTTCATCGATGGTTATCGGACTGCCCACCATTACTTCTACTTCGGGAAGATGGCGATTGCGACAAACACAACCGCCAAAAAAGCGCCTAGGGCTCCGCATGTAATCATGACCATGCGGAAGCTAACCTCTTCATTCCATTCCTTGCGAACCAAACTGACGATCTTCATGGTGAAATTCTCCTAACAGAGCAGCGCCGACGAGCCACATACTCCGCCAAAGGGTTGGATGCTTGAGGCGGGATGCCTCACTTGAAGTGCCGACAAAGTCAGCATTTCGAGTGAAGCGGGAGCGCACGGTCCTTTGTGCACTCCCGGAAAATTGTGAACTGCGCCCGGACACGATGCCGTACTTGATGTTTATTCCTCACGAGGCATGATAATCATGAAGGCGAAAAAAACGAAGATTCCACAGATGAGGACTCCACAAGCAATGACTTCACCTGGGTTGCTCAAATACCCAACCGCAACAACAACAGCTACGAAAGCCGCGAACACGCCAGTAAACGGAACGTACCTGCTCTTGAACGGGTAAGCAATAAAGAAGCTCCAAACCACGAAATACAGCACCACTGCGGCAAATGCAGCCATGAGACGTCTCCGTGCTAAGGTCAGATGAACTGAACCTTCGTGAAGTTGTAATGAATTGAGGCGGGATGCCTCGCTTGAAACGCCGACAAAGTCAGCATTTCGAGTGAAGCGGGAGCACACGGTCCTTTGTGCGCTCCCGGAAAATTGTGAATTGCCTCCGGCTTGGGCGATCAAAACTCACAGCTGACCGACTCACCAATCAGTACCCTTCCATGCACGACGTTCCCAAAATAACATCCACCCCTCACCAGGTCCTTCATGATGAGTACGTGATTCATCGGGTTGCCGTTGCTGCCAGCAACCAGCATCTCCTCAACAATCTGAAACCGCGGCTTTTCCGGAGCCGCCGCCGTAAAAGGGTCGCATCCGCCAGCCACCAGCACCAAGAGCACCGCACACACCTTTTTCATCTCGTCCTCCAGTTCAGTGTGACTACAGGATAACACTTAATGACGCAAAAGCCAACGGTATTGACTATGTTTTTGATATAACGTATACTATAAGTATACACATAAATAATAATACTAAACAAAATAAGGTATGCCGGAGGAAATGAAAAATTCGAGTGCCCTATACACTTCGCTTGAAGAGCTTGGACTCACTCGCCAAGAAATAGATTTATACGCCACTTCACTTAAACTCGGGCCAAGTTCAATTACCGAAATAGCAAAAATCATCAAAGTTTCGCGCCCTAACATATATAAGATCATCGCGAGCCTCGAAACCAAGGGTTTGGCCAAATTTACCGGCAAAAAACAATATGCTCGGGATTTTTTGGTTGAACCGCCAACTACCGTTCTGGAAAAACTTCGCGAAAAGATAGATTCCGTAAAGCATCTCGACCACGATTTGGCATCCGAGCTGCCTTCGCTCCTCGCCTCTTATCATCAAGGCGCCGGACCGACTAAAATAAAAGTCCTTAATGACCCGGAACAATATTTAAAGGTCATGAAACAAAGTCTGGAGGAGGAAAATAAAACAATTGATATTTTTGGCGCCGAAACTGACTTCGTTTATTTTGTAAATTGGGAAGACGAAATCGGCTGGATTCACAAACGCATGCGGGGCGGCGTAAAAGTTCGGGCGCTCATGCTGCCGACTCACGAAGCAGACCGACTGAAACACGATGCCAAACCCGGACTCATGGAGGTAAAACTATTGCACGATACCAAACCGTTTAAGACATCATTTCAGCTCTTCGCAAACAAGGCCGTGATTTGGCAACCGAAAGCAAAAATCGCCCTCCTGATTGAAGACGAATTTATCGTTGAAATGCTACGGAGTATTTTTGAGACCGTCTGGAAGAAAACGCTTTAGGGTTTCAAGTTATCAGCAATAGTCGGAGTAGTGTTTGCCATGCTCGCGGCGTCAAACTGTCCCCCACTTGTTATTGGCGAACCTATTTTATATGCGAAAAAGAAAGCTTCACTTAAATCATCAATCATCCTAGACCAATTGATGCCGTAGAGCGCAAAAATCACATTTTCACTCGCAATCGGATGCAAGACTCCGCCATGGTCAACAGCGTAAACCGTGCTCGCGCTTGGAACTTTGAGCATTTTAACTCCCGGTCGATAGGTTATATTTCCACCAAGCGGAATCTGACTCATCAAATCAGAACTGATCACTTTTATGTTCGAATAATTCGGAAACCAGCTCGCATAAGTTCCGACGTTCGGAAAAACATAGCGCTTGCCATCACTTGAATACCAGTACACCGCCGAATAAATCGGCGATTTGATTAGCGAATCAAAAGGAATCAGACTGATTGGATTATCCGCAGAAGGAGCGACGACCGGGGGCGGCACAACCGGCGCGACAACCGGAGGTGCGATCACGGGCGCAGTGTCCTGAACCGTGACAGTAACTTTCGCGGTTTCACGAAACGATCCGTCAGTCATGGTATACGTAAAAGTATCGGTACCGACGAAGTTTGGTGGCGGATTATACAAAACTTCGCTCGTACCCATATCAATATAACCCAAATTCACACTGCGATTCGAGGTCGAATACAATCGCGCATAGCCTTCGGGATCAGTATCATTCGTAAGCACCGGAATATGTATCGCGATATTTTTCGTGGTCGTGGCTGAATCATCAACCGCCGTCGGCTCAACATTGTTTTGTCCGACCAGAATCGAGATATTCGTTAATACAGAATCGCTCGTACCGTCATTTGCCACGTACCACATCTGAACCGTTCCGTTGAAATTAAATTCCGGTACATAAACGAATGCTCCGTCGGTCGAAAGCGACATCGAGCCATACTTTGGCGCAATCGCGAGCTGGGCCGTGAGCTTTGAATTTTCTACGTCGGAATCATTAAAAAGCACTCCCGCGGCTAAGATATTCAATTGCGAATTTAGCGGCGTCGAGTACATGTCGTTTCCGGTGAGAGGCGGATTATTGTGTTTCAGAACCTCAATTTGCGCGACCACTACTTCCGAATCATCGGTACCGTCGCTCGCTCGATACAGGAAAGTATCCATGCCAAAAAATCCGGGATTCGGAACATAATCAAAAGAGCCGTTTCCATTGATAGACAGAGTTCCCGCATGCGTCGTCTGAACCAGTTTTACGCCTATCGCATCACCGTCGGAATCATAATCATTCGTAAGCACACCTTTCGGCGCTACGTTCAACGCAGTATCTTGTTCCACGGTATACGAATCCGGAAGCGCAACCGGTGGATTATTCGCCGCAAGTGCTCGCTTACCTACGACGAGCGAGATAACAAAAACAACAAGCCCAGAAATAATAAGCGTGTTCCGCACCATTTTTTTGAGATACTCCGAAACAACAAAATCGCTTTTCATAGCGTCGTTGCTTTGTATTGTATCACTCAATAGACGCACCTTCTATTAACCATTCTTCAAAACCGTGATTTTTGCACAAAGGGGACTGTCCCTTTTGTGCCCTAAGGGGACTGTCCCCTTAGGGTAAGTTATCAACATCGAACGCAAAACACGCTGATATCGAAAATGTATTATTCAATTGAGTTGAAACACACTGACATAAATTAAGAAATCATTACTATCGTAGTTTTAGCTGTAACACAAAAGGGACTGTCCCCTTTCACCGCTAAGGGGACAGTCCCCTTACGCGACCCCGTAATGGTCTGCTGTCTATCAGCCATTCTTCAAAACCGTGATTTTTGCGCCGACAGCATTCAAGCGCTCGGCTATTTCTTCATATCCTCGCGCAATCGAAATCTAACACGGTGCAAAAATCTCATACGCTTACCACGCATATTTCTGCGACTCTGGAACTATTGTATATTTGCAAACTCAAGCTTGTTCACCCAAAAGGCTACAGTGCTTTTCGTTTTATAGAAACGAAAGCATTAGCCATTGCTCAGAATAGCTCCAGGATTTTTTTCCTTAATTTCCTCAACTATCTTTTCATTCATCCGCTCTATGATTTTCACAAATTCTGTCCAAGGAATCTTTTGGATTTTTTCTTTTAATTTCTTTTGCCTCTTATCGTATGCGCTCAGGAATTTGTCATTAACATCATCCATAATACCGGCCGCATCCTCACCATCTTCAGATTCTTCGATAAATTTTTTCTGAATGGCGTGCTTGGCAGCTTCATGCCATTTCTCTATCACATCTTTCTCCGATTTCAAAAGCTTTTCCGAATCGACCCTAAGACGAAGGCGCCTACCTGCGATCATATCCATAGCCGACCAGTTGATATCGAGCGAGAAATGCCTGAACAAGAATGGGAGCAACTTCTGACATGCCTCGTCTGTCGCACTTAACTTAGACTGCTCGAATAAAAAATGCCGAAAACTTTCCAAACCGTCTTTATCTTCAAAAATATATTCATTAGCCTCGCAGCCGCTACTGTTTTCGTGAGTTCGAAAAGCGTTTCTAATCATTACCCCATGATCTTGAAACATTGCCTTTTGTTCACTTACAACAGATGCATGGCTATAACTGCTATTAAAATCGCCACTCTCTTCAACCACGACTCCCTTACCAATTTTTATAAAAGCCTTGTCTAGCCAATCCGGAAATCTATCAGCCGTCGTTGTATAGCCATTCCCGACCTCTTTCGTCTCCATGACGTAAATACCATTTTTCGATTTATCGTAGATGTTTAAGTAAGCCATACCATAATATCCCCGATCCGGCATCGGAATCGCGAAATACTTTTGCGCGTAGCGCTCAGGATTTTCGTGCGCCTCACGATCGACTTCCTGATTAGGCAAAAACTTCCCAAAATATATTTCATTCACGCGCTTCTCAAGATAATCAAGCTTATAGGGCACGACCTTACCGCTTGCATCAGTACAATTTTTTATAGGATCATAGATAGCCGTGCGCAAATCCGAACGCTTAGCGATGTCCATTTCGCTTATTCGCCCAAAAACGCGTCGCATCTGACTATCAAGATCCAGTGACTCGTTCGAACCGGGTTCGTGATTTTCCACTCCTCGTTTTTTCATATTATGAATTTTTCAAAACCGTGATTTTTGCGCCGACAGCATTCAAGCGCTCGGCTATTTCTTCATATCCTCGCGCAATTGAATAGACATTCCTTAAAACCGAAACACCTTTCGCGGCGAGCATCGCGATCATAATTATCATCGCAGGTCTTAGAGCTGGCGGACAAACTACTTGAGCGCCGGTGAGCGGCGTCGGCCCGTTCACAAAAACGCGATGCGGATCGGCGAGCGTGATTTGTGCGCCCAAACGGTTGAGTTCGGTAAAATATATAGCGCGATTTTCCCACATCCAATCGTGAACCATGGTCATGCCTTCAGCCTGAGTCGCAATCGGCACGAAGAACGGCAAGTTATCGGTATTGATGCCCGGATACGGAAGTGAGTGAATTTTATCGTGCGGCGCCGTGAGTTTCGACGGAAAAATCGTCAAATCAACCAGCTCAGTGTGACCGTTCGTCGCGAGATATGTTTTCGTCGAAGTATATTTCAAGCCCATCTGCTTCAACTTAAGCAATTCTAATTCTAAAAATCTTATCGGGCAGCGTTCGATTGTAAGTTCTGAACCGGTCGTCGCGGCGGCCGCTATAAACATCATCGACTCAATCGGATCTTCGCTATTCGTATACTCAATTTCTTTATCAATTTTTTCGACGCCATGAACCGTGAGCGTCGTCGTGCCCACGCCATCGATTTTGACACCGCATTTTTCCAGGAAAAAACAAACTTCTTGGACTTGATAGTTCGGCGGCGCATAACGGATTACGGTTTCTCCCGGAATAAGCGCGGCCGCCATGATCAAATTCTCGGCGCCGGTATCGGACGCCTCATACATCACAATATCCGCCGGCTTCATTTTCGGTACCGTGATTTCATACCATTTTTCCGTGGTTTTTATTTCAACTCCGAGCTCAACCAGACCCATGCGATGCGCCGCGATTGTTCGCGCACCCATTCGGCAGCCGCCGGAACTTGGGAGCTTGAACTTTTTCTCGGCGTGAATCATGGGACCGAGTAGCATCAGAACCGAGCGGGTTTTGCGCGCTGATTCGGCCGCGATCTTATCAAGCGCAAACTTGGCCGGAGGTTTTATTTCCAAACTATTCTTGCCTATCCACTTGATGTTCACATCAATCGAAGCCAAGACTTCGATAATCCGGTTCAACTCTTCAATTCGCGGCATGCCATGCAAAATAGTTTTGCTTTTATTGAGTAGCGCCGCAAAAATCAAACCTAAAGCACCGTTTTTTGAAGCATTAGTACGCACCGTACCGTGCAATTTTCGCCCGCCTTCGATTTGAAAATCCATCGAACTTGAAAGCGAAACTATTTTGCTGTCGAGCGTGTCGCCAACTTTGAGCAAAGTTTCGAGCGAAAGATTCTGCTCACCTTTTTCCATGCGCACAACCGCCGACTGCGAAGTTTTTAAAGCCTTTGCAAACTGTTCCTGAGTTAAACCGCGTTTCTCGCGAAGAGCCTTGATAAACGCACCGATGTCTTTCTGAAGTGATTTGGATGACATATGAGCGGGCAGAGGTTAGAGATTAGAGCTTAGGGAAACATTTACAAACTGAGTATATCATAAATGAGATAAGGATGTCATCCCTCGGCTTCGGGATGACAACAATACGCTAAGGAATGATTATAGGAGCGAAACAAAAAACGGCCGAGGAAAAATCCCCGGCCGATCTCCTTACCGACACTTCGTAAACTCTGTTCCGCCGACCGTGATTATCGGATAACCGTTCGAGTTCTGCGTGAGCGAGGCTCCGACATCAACAAACTGCCCGCCGGTTTCACTCGATGAAACATATAATTTACTGCCCGAGATTTTCCACTGCCCGGCCGAACCGCCATTCCCGCCGCCGGTCGCCGTTCCGCCGTATCCATTAGAATAAGATTCGCTTGATGAACCGGAAGAGAAGGTTCCGTTGTTATAAAAAGCGTAGCGCGAACTGGAAGATGAGTCGCCGTAGGCATTGCCGGTGCCGGAGCTTGAATATGAGAAAGAACACCAGGCTGAGGAAGATAGGAGCGCGGAAAGTTGCGCGTCAATGCCGGTCGCGGCCGCAACCGGGACCGGAGTTGGAGCCTTAGCTGCTCCCGGAACTACAGCCTTAGGAGAAACACCCTTCGGGACCGCGACCTGAGCCGGTTGCTCTTCCGCTGGAACCGTGACTACATTTGCCACTGCTACTTCTTTTACCGGTTCTTTCGTTGAAGCTGACCCCATTTTTACACCAGCCAAAACCAGTCCCCCGCCAAGCACAGCCGCAGAAACCGCGATTACGATCATCTTCACAGTCTGGTTCATAAAATATATAATCGTTACTTATGATTACCACGATCATCACAATTCTCGGACTCATGGTACTGGAAGTAGTTCAAAGCGTCGACAATGCTATTGTTAATGCCCATATTCTGCAGACGATGAGTGAGAAGGCGCGCCGCTGGTTTTTGGTCTGGGGCATATTTTTCGCCGTCTTCGTGGTGCGCGGAATCCTTCCTTTCCTAATTGTTTGGCTGGTTTCTCCCGGAATCACCTTTTCCGGCGTACTTTCGGCAACACTTGGCAATAACGATATCGCGAAGCTCGCGATGGAAGAGAGTGCCTATATTCTTCTTACGGGTGGTGGCATGTTTTTATTGCTTCTCTATCTTCACTGGCTATTCCTCGAAAAAAAAGACCCTTATTTTGTGGCTGAAAAATGGGTAAAGGAACAGCACGGAGTTTGGTTTTTTGCGCTCGCCGCTGTTCTGCTTGTCGGCGTGATGTGGATTCTGCGCGATCATCCGTTCGGCATGATAGCGGCCGCAACCGGAAATGCCGTGTTCTTTATTCTTCACGGCTTTAAAGAAATCGCCGAACGCGAAGAAACAAAAATCGCAGGCGCCTCAAGCGATATCGCCAAACTCGCTTTTCTTGAAGTGCTTGATCTATCTTTTTCAATCGACGGCGTGCTCGGCGCCTTCGCTTTTACCACAAACGTTATGCTGATTTTAATCGGCAATGGCCTAGGTGCCTTCGTGGTTCGCGAACTTACGATTCGCGGAATTGATAAAATCAGCAAATATAAGTGGCTCAAAAACGGCGCCATGACTTCAATTGGTGCGCTCGGACTTATCATGATTTTGGATGCTCTCGGAGTAAATATTCCGTCATGGCTGCCAACCGTCATCACAATCGGAACCGTCGGGGTCACATTTTACGCTTCACATAAGCATTTACGGAACAAACTAGATCCCTCGGCTTCGGGATGACATCCGTGTCTATTTCAATAACTCGTAATTGATCTTGAAAAGCTTCTTTTGGAATTCCGCGATGGCGGCGCTTTCAATCAGGAATGCGGTTTCGGAGTTATAGTCGATGTAAGCAACTTTGTTTCCGTAGATTAAAACCGTCACACCGAAGTCGAATTCTCCGAAAGATTTTGGGATGACTTTGATGGCGCGTTCGAGACGCGGTTTTTTATAGCCGGCGAGCTCTGGGCTCGTGATCACGAAGCGCTGAAGGTGTTTTGCATCACGAATCTCGCGATATTTGGCCGGCAGATATTTTTCACCCGCCTGCTGACCTGGTTTTGAGCTGTATCTATAAAAGATTTCATCGTGCTTCAGACTGTGAACCAGGTCGTCCCAAATCCACACAATCCCCTTTTTCCCCTCCAGATATTTCACGAGCGGTTTTTTTGAGTGCCCGGCGAAAGTCTGCTCCAAATCCGGAATCATTTCTTTAAACGCCGAAGAGAATGAGTCAAAAATTGGTTCGAGTTTGGTCGGCGGTTCGGCAGCATAAGTTTTTTGTTTGCCTTTCATCGACTCAGTTACCAGTCCACGAAATTTCAGCTTCGCGAGAGTCTGATAAACCGTCGGACGATGCAAACTAGTGTTTTTTGAGAGCGCCGAGGCCTTCTGAACTCCATGCTCCAAGAGTGATAGGTAGACAGACTGTTCATGCTCCGTAAGCCCCAGATGAGCCAAAACTTCGTGGTTCTGCATAAAGTATAATTATTTATTACACATTTTTTATGGCGATATAATATCTTATTTTAGCCGATTTGTCAAAGCCGCTAAATATCACGATAACTTTTATTAGGATATTTGTAAATATTTTCGAGTATCGTGTTATCTTGTGCCATAGCAGATGTGCCCACGTCATCTAATCTGAGTTAGGCCCGGGGCTGGCCCTCGGTCCTAGCTCAGACCCCGGACCAGCTCAAACTGGTCCGGATTTTAATTACGCGTATAATCCCAAAAATATGAAAAAGATTATCCTTGCCTCTTCATCCCCGCGTCGCAAAACAATTCTCGGACTCACCGGGCTTGATTTTACAATCGATGTCGGCGACTACGAGGAAGACATGACGCTCAACATGTCACCGAAGGATCTCGCGATCCATCTTTCGCGCGGAAAAGCCGAAAGCGTCATCGCTCGAAATCCGGATTCAATCGTGATCGCGGCAGATACTTTCTGCGTGCTCGAAGGCAAACTTCTTGGCAAACCAAAAACTCCGGAACGCGCCAAAACAATGCTCGCATCGCTTAGCGGCACGCAGCATGCCGTGATTTCCGGAGTCACAATTGTCGATACTGCGAGCGGTCAGAAAAAGTCCTGGGCCGAAGTCACCACGGTTCACTTCCGGCCAATCACGGAAAGCGAAATCAACGCCTATGTCGCAACCGGCGAAGCGCTCGATAAAGCCGGCGCCTATGCTTTTCAAGAAAAAGGCGGCATTTTTGTCGAAAAAATCATCGGCGACTACTACAATGTAATCGGTCTGCCGCTTTGCTCGCTGGTTCAGAGTTTGAAGGATTTTGGAGTCGAATGCCTCAGTCTTGACAAAAGCCTAAAAATAGGCTAGATTTAGCCAGCCATCAACCTCCAAAGGAGAGTAACCATGCTCGGAAACGGCTTGTTTTTGGGATTCGCGCTCATCGCGGCGGCACCACAACCGATTCGCAGTGCGTGCCACAATGATGTCCAAACGCTCGTCGACTACATCGAAGTCGAGGGGCAAGAGAACAGGAACCCGGAGGGCGCCCTTGTCTCGAAGTCCTGGGCGATCGGCACAGCCGCCTTCTACGCTTACTACTCGAAGCCACATGTGCCGAGCGCAATCATCTTCGTCGATCGCGAAGTCGCGCTTGTCGATACCAATGCGAATGGCACTGCCGACAGGTCAGTAAGACCCGATCCGCAAATCGTGAACGAATCTGACGGACTCGCAAAGCAACTCGAACTCGCCACGATTCCAATAGAGTCCGTAATCTTCGCAGCCAAGGCCGATGCGAAGACGAATCCCTCAAAGACCGCCGTGATCGATATTATTCGCGACGGCGAGACCGCAACCGACATGCGCATCGTCGATTTTCTGACCGGCAAAGTCAGGACCGTGCCCGTCACAAAAATCCCGCAACTCGCGAGCGAGTTCCAAAGCGGTTACTGCCGCGTGGTGCAGGACATGACGAGCCATCTCCGCTATCAAGCGGTCCGGGGCGCGCCGAAGCCGAAGAAGTAACGCCGATAGTGAAGCGCTACCCGCATCAAACGCCATGGACTGTGTCCGTGGCGTATTTATTATTATTATGACAAGTTCGCGATTTTCATGATAAGCTGAAAACAGCCAACAAAGGAGACCCTGTGAGCACTCCAGCTCTGCTCGTTTCTGACAGCAACCCGCACTTTCACCCGGAGTACACCAGACAATTTCCCGGCATCCTGCTCCTCTTCGCGAAGACCGAACTCGAAGCTAGACAGCACCTTTACAGCAAGCATCACCAGAACATCAAGGCGATCGTTCTTTCTGTGAACATTCAGGAAGATGTTCCCTGGACAGAAATACTCCTCAAAGAATGCGACGGGCTTTACCACGGCAACCGAAACACTTTCATCGGAGTTTCGAGTGCCCCAAAAGCTCGCGAATGGCTGCTCGCAAAAGGCTGCCGTGCGGTCTGCGAAAGAGCCGGTCTTGCCATCACACTGAAGAGACTTAGCCTGATCTGAATCGTAAAAATCAAACGCCATGGACCAGACATCCATGGCGTATTTATTTATATGATATTTTTTACAAGCGACTGCAGTCTGACCTTCAGATCTCGAAAACTTCGCAGAGCCTGTTCCGTTGTTTCAAAAACTGCTTCGTACGAATGAGTCGGCTCCTGAATATCGGCAATATCCCACTGCTCCAATCGAATCGCTTTCGGTAGAACAAATCGATTCTCGACTTCCAGTCTAATCGACTCATCAAGTGTGATTATCAAATCAGCCTGCATGAGTACCTCGGGCGTAGTCTGAGTCCAAGTCGGCTTGAGGCTACCCGCAAAGCCTTCGTTCACCGCGATACATTGCGCATACCAAGTTATGTGTCCGTCCAAATTGTTTTCCGCCGCAACTCCGCTTGAAGAAACTTCAATTCCAGGATAATTCTTTCGCATGAATCCCTCTGCTAGGCGACTGCGAAAAGTATTTCCACGACAGACAAAGTGTATTCTCATATCCACATAATAATACATCAAAAACTCATACATACGGATATTGCGGTACAATATCTTCATGAGATACGAGAATCGAGAACCCGAAAGAAACGCGCTGCGGCCGAAATGGCTACAGCGGAATGCGAATTTTGCGTTCAATCGAACTTCCGGGGAAAAAATATCTGAAACGGAAAAGCCACTGGCTTACGAGCCTGTGACCATAATAGATCAGGTAATTGATGGCTCTGAAGCTATGAAGGCGGGACTCGAACCGCACGATATTGTGATTGCGATTGACGGTGAGCCCCTCAAAGATTTTCATGATCTTTCACGGGCCATTAAAGAACGTGAAGGCCGACCGATAAAACTATCTGTACAAAGAGATAATCAGCCGCGAAGCATCGAACTCAAGCCAGCCTGGAATCCCGAAAATAAGACATGGCTCGGGGGTATCGTATTTCACGAAACTCTGCCCGATTTCTTCGACAAAGAAAGCGAGAACCCAAACGAACCGCTCACAATAAATTTTGAGCTTCTTGATGCGCGCGGTGAAACTGTAAACGCGAGAATAACTCTCGGAAGCCAGGAAGAGCAGCCCTATTCGAAAGTAAGCTTCAAGGAAGGCCAATTTGAAAAATTAGACACTGATAGAAAGAGAGAGTTGCTTTCCTATGTTGTTAGTCAGGTCGTAGATGGCAAGACCATAGAAGCCGACTTGATAAAACTCGTGAATAGTACTGGCGGAAAAGCTTTTTGGGCTCCGGATCTTGAAAATGCTTCCGGTATTGCTTTCGGAAATTCTATTTATATCAAGACTCCATTTGGCCAGCTTGGCCCGCATGTCATCGCTCACGAGTTTAGGCATCTCTGGCAGGAGACGGAATCATCTTTTTACGAAATAAAACAGTACTATCATGCTGTAACAGGAACGCGTTATAAAAATGATGCGGCATGGGCAATACAAGACCTAAAAGGACTAACCCAATTGCGGGAAATTTTGGAAAGTAAATTTGATGCGAGAGAAGTCGACCAGATAATTGCGCCATTCATTCGAAAAACGCTAGCGACGCTCTCCGAATATAATGACGCACTCGATGAATACGAAATAGTTTTAACAGAATTGCTAAAGAAGGAGAAAAGTCGAGATTTTGCTTTCGCGGAAAAATACGACTCTCCCGCACGCGAGGCTTTTAACCCCCTACTCGATTCGAAAAAGCTAGAAGCCTTCAAAGAAGCTCTTAAAAACCCGGTTCATCCTGATTTTGATATAAAAATTGCCCGCAATCAATTAATTAAGGTGGATGCTATTTGGAACAACAGACCCATTGACGAACACACTAACGATTCTGACGTTAAAGAATTAGTGAGACGTATTTCTAGGTCGTTTTCAACGGAGTGGCTTAAGGCTCCGAGAACAGCATTTAACTGGGCAAGAGCGCGATTGGATGGCGATAACATGATTTTGGAAAACATGGCTGAAAAATTCAGCATTAAAATACCTCTGCGCGAAGGCGCTGCACAAGAATTCGAGCTTGCTAAAAGCAAATTATTACCTCCGGAAAATGAAGCTACTAGCGATATCGATAAAAAAATCAGCGAACTTAAGCTCACATTAGATGAGCGACGAAAGAAAAAAGAGTCTATCCTAGCCGGTTTGCCGAAAGCCGATACGCCGGTTATCGGCACCGCAACCGTACGCGACATCTTGCGCCTGCCGACATTCTGGGTGGAGCGCGATGCCGAATACGGTGCGCTCGTCACACTGCGCACTCTTAAAAAGGAAACTGGAATCGACTTGTTTACGAAAACGCCACATGAAGATCTTTCACAAGCCGGCACAGCGTCAAGAGAAAACGAAACAGTTTTGCAAAAACTTAAACGAAACGTCGATAGCTTTGTCGCTATCGAACACTATCTTAAACTAATCGGCGTACCTAACGGTTGCCTGAAAAAACTCCCACCAAAAACACCGGCTTAGGGCCGGTGTTTTCGTTTGTTATTGTTTGATTGCGTAAAAGAGTGAGAATATTTCCGGAAGTTTGATGATTTTCTTGTTCCAATCTTTTCCGTAGGCGAGCTTAGCTGCCGCTTCGTTCGCGATTTTTTTCAAATCCCCTTCTGGCGTAACTTCGTAGACGCTCGCATCGTATTCGAACTGCACGAGCGCGGTTCCGGGCTTCACCGTCATCGGTTTACCCAAAGGAATCGGCCCGACTTCTTCTTTCTTCACGGTTTTTACGCTCGAAAAATCCTTGTACCAAGTCTTATAAACCGCGGCACTCGGGAATGAGCGGCGCACGCCATTATCAAGTTTATAGACGTTCGGATTTCCCGTCGCCTTGAACAAATCGCCGTCGTTCAAATTACCAAACGATTGCGCCTTGAGAGAAAAAGGCACATCACTTAAATCAACGAGCGGAAGATTGTTCGGGTCCTGAACCGCGATCCAATAATCAGCGCCGGATGGAAGCGCGCTTGACGGAGTCCAAGCATAACTACCGGTGTTTGGCACACCCAGAGCAATTGAAGTTGGCGTAGCCGAAGCTTGGTCGGCACTAAAAACCGCACCGCAAATTTCCTGTCCACGTGTGCTTTTTGCGCATTGATCCTTGCCTTTGTACAAAACCAAGTTGACTGTCGTGAGTGAGGCGTCCGCAGCCCATTTAATAGTTTGCGGTTTCCCCTTCACCCAAGTCTCGCCATTGTTTGGAGCGAGAAGCGTGACAGATGAAGTCAGCGTTTCATCCGGAGCCAGACCGAATTCTAGTTTAGTTTTAGCATCAACGCGTTTCGAAATCGGGTCCGGGCTTGTTGATTTCCAACCAGCCGGAAGCTGTACGCTTGCCGTCACCAAAGTTCCAAGCGGAATCGGTTCGGTGACAAAATAAACCGCGTCACCAATAGGTTGCGCCTGACCGACGGCCGGGTCGGTAAAATCTTTACAGTATTTAACCGGATAGCTTTTGCTGTTCCCGCCGTACGAAATCAAAACCGCGAGTCCCGCTACGGTTTCAGTCCCCTCGCATGTGCCGCTCCCGCCGAGATAAGTTTTCTCGCTTTGGTCGCGCAGCCCGTTTGCGTTTTCGTCTTTAAAGAATGATCCCATCAGCCGATATGGCGTCGAAGCCGCTTCGGCAAACAAGTGCGACGAAACGAAAACCCCGACGATGCCGAGGAGCACACTAAAGCCCACGATGTGCTTTGAATATTTCATATATAAAAAAGTATGTAAAAAGAGAGTTGCTTCTATTTTACACCAAGATACGGAAACCTGACACGATTTCTTCAAAATTTACCGCAAAGCCACAAAAACCAACAAACTCGCGAAGAAATAAATGATATAAAAACCGGCATTGATTAAAACCAGTTCGATTTTCTTTTTATCCCAAATCCACTCGCTGAGTATTAGGGGCGCAATAATCATGACGCAAGCAATCACCGCCGCGGTTGTGGCCAAACTATATCTCGTAATCGTGAAAAGGTTCACCAGAAAATTCACACCAACCGACATGATGAGTGCGAAGACGACCGCGATCGCCATTTGCTTTGAACTCGGTCTTTCATCCGGCGTACGATTTGTGAGCGCGCGCCACTGCTTGTTAAAAATTGTGCCGTACCAAATTCGCGCAATCACAAAGTTGAGAATTACGCAGATCAAAATTGCGAGATAATTCATATTCTTTAAAATTATCGGCTAATAATTTGATTATAGCAGAAAGGCGAATAAAAAAAGCCGCTACGAATAGCGGCGACGCGTCCGAAAATGAACTCCTGAACCAACAACTACTTAGCGGAAAGCTTGGCGATTGCGAAGGCCTTCTCTTCGGCATCCGATCCCGACACTTCTTTCACCTGCTTCAGGCGAATCACACGAACCTTCCAAACCGTTTCGCTCTTTGATGCCGGCGGGAAGACTTCCACTTCGTTTCCCTTGAGACTCTTCCAGTGTCCCGGACCATTCGCCGAACCCGGAACCCACTCAAAAGGCACGCCGCCTTCCACCCGGTCGCTTCTGCCCATCATCCTCGTCACCTCCTGCAGGCGAGCGTATCAATTTTTTACGACGAATGTCTAGCTACGGCGAATTAAAAAGGACCCGGAAGACATTGTCTCCGGGTCCGGCTGAACTGCTTGGGTTGAGTTTACACGCCGCTACTTCTTTGCGCGGCGCTCCGTGACCATGCCGGTGTAGTAGGTGATGAGTGCGAGCCGGAAACTGTCCCTCAGTTCCCTAGCCCAGACAGCATGAAAGCGGATCGCCTTGGGGTTCCGATACTCGATCTTCACGAGGTACCGTTCGAGCAGCTCGCCCACGTAATCGTCGCGCAGGAGCGTGCTCGAGAGCAGCGCCGCACCCTTGCGCGTGAGCTTCATCTCGAGTGCCGCGATGAGCTTTTCCGCCGAGATGCCCGCGAGCTTCTCGCTGATGCGAACCGAGTCGGGCCGATGAGAATCTCGGTACACCTCGTACTTCGCGACGTCGACGACATCGAACCGGCCATTGCACTTCACATCGATTCTCACACCGAGGAATTCGGCGTAACCAGTCGTCACGACGAACTGTCGCCCGCCCTCGATGAGCTCGACCGCCTCACCCGTCACCGTGACGCTCACGATGACGCTCTGGACCTGCACTCCCTTCGCGGGTCTGATGCTCACATGGCCACCCGGCGGATCTTTCTCGCCGCGCGGGACCCAGTGAACCAAGGTCGCCTCGCGACGGTCGACCTCCTGCCCCTCGCGACCCTTGCGAGCCGTGTGAATCTTGCCGTCTCGCGCGGTCCAGTAGACCTCGCGACCGGGTTCGTAGTGGACACCACTCTGGGGCTCTGCAGGAGCCGTTGGCGCCACCGCTGTTTCCACCGTCTTCTCGGTTTCCGCCGTCATGATTCCTCCAAGTCCGCCAAAACCTGCGGACAATTTCGGGTTAACTTCAGAACAGCCAAATCGGCCACAATCTATCACATTTTAAGGCTTTTGTCAAGCCTAGAGCCGATCAAAAAGCAGCTTGAATATTTTCTTTTGAAATTCGGCAATCTTTTGATTTTCTATGAGAAGTGCGGTTTCAGAGTTGTAATCAAGATAAGCGATTTTATTCGCATAGATAAAAATGCCGACGTTGAAATCGAACGGCCCGGATGCGACCGGAAAAGTTTTGATGACACGTCCAAGTCGCTCGTGCTTTTTTGACTTGTCGCGCTCGGACGTAATAACATAGCGTTCGAGCTGTTTTTCATCGCGCAACTTTCGATAACTCGCAGGCAAAATGCGTTCAATATCGGTCGATTCCTTGCGCGAACTGTATCGATAATAAATATCGCCTTTTTTCAAAACCTTAACCATGTCATCAAGCACCGTAGACATTCCTTTCAAACCCTCAAAAAACTTAACTGTCGGCTTTCCGGCTTTGGCTTTCTGTCGCGCCTCGAGCTCCGGAATCAAAAGTCCGAATTGATTCGAGAGATTTTCAAAAGATTCGCGTAAGTGTTCCGGCGATTCCGCTACATATTTTAAACGCTTGCCTTTGGGTGTAACCGAAATCAATCGGCGTTCGATTAAACCCGGAATTGCTTTATATATAAGAGCGCGATGAATGCCGGTCGAGCGCGCGATTTCGGTGAGCGTAGCCGCGCCGGAATCGATAAGAGCCAGATAGATAGCGCTTTCATGCGGAGTCAAGCCTAGCTTTTCTAAAATAGATTTCTCATTTTTTTCCATACTGTCACTTATTATGACACTTTTTATCTTACAAACATATCATAAAACAAGCATGGTTTTCACGCAAATCTCTAATCTTTAAAATATTCGACACTAAATTTAACACAAAACCGCGATTCTGATTTAGTCTGTAACTAGAACCTTTCACCGCCCAAAGGAGACCGCTATGAGTATGCCCGCTGATTTGGTCCTTGTGCGTCACGGAAATTCCGAAGGCAATGTCGCGGTCAAGGCTTCGAAGAACGGCGACGATCATTTCTACTCTCCCGAATTCCTCGAGCGCCACAGTTCCAAGTGGCGGCTCACCGACCGCGGACGGCGTGAAGCGACGGCGGCCGGAGCTTGGCTCCGCAAGAATTTTCGCACAGGCTTCGACCGTCACATCACGTCCGAATATACTCGTGCGCTCGAAACCGCCGTCTATCTCGCGCTTCCGAACGCGAACTGGTATCGCGAGTTTTACCTGCGCGAACGCGACCGCGGCGTGCTCGACGTGATGCCGAGCGGCCGGATCAATACCGAATTCGCGGAGCTTCTACGCAGCAAAAAACGCAGCCAGCTGTTCTTTTCATATCCCGGCGGCGAATCGATGGCAACAGTCTGCCTCCGCATCGACCGGGTGCTTCACACACTCCACCGCGAGTGCAGCGGCAAGCGCGCCCTGATAGTTTGCCATGGCGAGTCGATGTGGGCATTCAGACTTCGGCTCGAACGCATGACGCAGGAAGAGTTCGTGCGTCTCGACGAATCGGAAAACAAAACCGACTCGATCTGGAATGGTCAGATCCTGCACTACTCACGGCGCAATCCGACGAGCGGAGAAATCGAACCGCACTTGAACTGGTTGCGCATGATTCGCGCCGACGATCCGACCTTCTCGCGCGACTGGCGCCGGATTGAGCGGCACAAGTTTGGGAATGATGAACTGATGCAGCTCGTGAGCGAAACACCTCAGATCGTGAACGAGTCGTAAATCAGTAACGGGAAAACGCAGACATGCGTGAGTACCGTTTTTTTATCCACAGAAAGGGGACAGTCCCTTTTCGAGCTAAAGGGGTCAGACCTTTTCATGCCTACATGCAGCCAAAATCACCAAAGGCCCGGTACCTTAAAGCAGAAAAGGGACTGTCCCCTTTCTTATCTTGACATTCGCGGGAATGACAGATAGACACGAAAATAAAAACGAGCCGCTCTTTGCAGAGCGGCTCATGACAGATATCTCGCGAAAACGGCTACGGCGACTTACACCCACGCCCATCAAGCTTGGCGCGGATGGCTTCAAGCTCCTGCTTCTCGCAGAAGTATTGAAATTCTCCGCAAACCAGATTGGTCGACTCCCAGGAATGCGAATTGACGCTGAACTTCCTTTCCACGACCATGGTCACACTCACCTCGCCGCGCGCGACTGTAAACTTCCAGCGTTGCCGCGTGATGAGACCGTCATCATTCGTCTCCCGCGAAAACGCTTCGATGAATCCGATGCTCGTGTCTTCCGTCTGCAAGCTCCAGGTATTTTCCCGAATCCGATCGCGAATTACGGCCATGATTTCGGCCTGCGTACAGGCGACACCCACCTTCTGAGCTTCGTAAGGCTTGGGTCCGGCATCAACTGTGACACAACCCATCGCCATAAGCACAACAGCGCATCCGCAGAGCAGTCTTCTCATCATGTTGTTTCTCCTCGTTCAAACCGTGACGATAGCCCATTTCTAGCAGAAAAAACCGGTAATGTCAACACTCCTATTCTGGTCCAAATATCGTAAAAAGCAGTTTTAAGTTATACTGCATTTTAACAAAAGAATTATTCTATGATTTTGAAGCATCTCAGCTTCATCGAATTAGTTCTGCCTACGTTACTTTGACCAGATGCCGCAGCGTCTACTAAAAACGTCTCAATCAAATCACGACAAAAATCAAAATGTCCGAGAATAAAACGCGCGGCACTACCCTTTTCTGTTTTTCACCGCCGGTTATCCTCGCGACTTTTTTGATTGAGCTTGGACTTGGGATTTGGGCATTTATAAAATATCGCAGCTCGCGCCTTGGAAAACTCGCGATAGTTTTATTATTTTTACTGAGCTTCGTTCAGCTGACCGAATGGATGATTTGCAAAAGCGGCCCAAATTCAAACTGGACCCAACTGAATTTTCTTGGAACGCTTTTTCTGCCGGTCATCACGATTGATTTTATCGGAACTTTTCTAAAGCGCCGCGGTTTTCAAATAGCTTGGTATTCAATTGCCGCGGCTTTCGCGATAATCATTATTTTCTCACCGGGAATATTTCGTGGCGGCGTCTGCACCGGAAGATTTGTTGCGCTCGAAACCCGCTCACAGGCATTCGACTTAGGCTACGGCATCTACTATATTTCATCCCTATTCTACGGCATCGGCCTGTGCTTAATGGAATGGAAAAACCCTAAAAATCGCCAAGCTCTTGGCTGGATACTCGGCGGATACGCAGTTTTTATCATTCCAACTTTATTCGTCTATATCTTCACATCTATCACCCAGGCTGCCTTTCCTTCCATTCTTTGCGGCTTCGCGATTCTCCTCGCACTAATTTTAGCCGGAAAAATATTGCCGGCGGTACACGCGAAAAATTTATAATTTAATACCGAATTTTTTAAAAACGAACCAGCCGATCAATAAAAAAACAGCCGCCGTACATAACTCGATCAGCGGATAGCGCGCGCTAATTGGCTTTTTGCAGTATCGGCATTTTCCGCCCAAAAAAATCCAAGAAAAAACCGGGATTAAATCAAACACGCCCAAAATGTGCCGGCAATGCGGGCACATACTTCTCCCGCCGAAAGATTCTTTTTGTTTTAATCGCCAAAAAAGCATGGTGAAAAAACTCCCGAAAACCAAACCCAGAACAAGTACCAGCGCCAGAAAATATACATTCATATTTTAGACCCGCATCGCTTAAGCCGCTTTCTTTTGCTCCACAACATCAACCTTCTTCTTCTGAACCAAGGTCCCAACGTCACTATTGTAAATAGTTTCGAAGCCACTCGCCTCCAAAGACTTAACAAAATTTTCAACTTCCGAAGCGCCGAAACCTTGGGTATTTGATCCGCCCATGCTGGTAACTTTCAAAAACATACCGGAACCATTTTCTGTCAGGAGATTTGAAAACTTCTCGACAATTTTATCTTCCAGCCGCGGATCCGAAATACCTTTATAGCCTTCAACTCCTTTCATGTCACCCATGGCGGCCATCTGAAGAACGCCAAGCCCAGACAGATCCATAAGTATGCAATCGTAGCTATTCGGCTTCAGGTCTTCTTCAATAGCCTGACCGAGATCTTTTACAAAAACCTCCGCCGCAACCCCTTGTTCATTGGCTCTCTTAACCGTCGGCGCTCCTGCCCCGCGATCCCCAAGTGTCACGCAATCGACTTTTGCGACCGGAGCGCGGCCGATCATCTTCAAGGCTCCGATAACATCATCGCCTGACGCCGGATACAGAATCCTTAAATCTTCTTTGCCAAGTTTCGCGCCCAACCATTTCATCGACTCAGTCACGAGCATCGGCCGGTAAAGCGATTCGCTCTCACTCCAATAATATTTCCATTTTTCTTTGAAACCGGTGCACGCAATTCTTCTATTCAGATTATTACCAATAGCTTTTGCGATTTTAAGAGCCTGATTTTCATCGGGAATAATTTCCATTATTTTCGAAAGCGAAATATCTTCAATATTTTTGATGAGTTCATGAAGCGTAGCCAACTGCGACTCGTTCAAATTAGGCGCGACATGTTCTAGAAGCCCGCGAGCTTGAACTTCAACAGAAAAATCAAAACCATGCTCCTTGAAAGCCTTTTCTTCCGGAGTGATTTCTTTATCTATATTCTCTGCTTCTGGAATATTTTCAGGAGCTTGCATTCTGATCTCAATCGCTCTTCCCATATTTCTTTGCTATAAAACCTTAAGCTATTTTAAGCCCCAAGTTTCACGGTGCCGTAACCGCTATGCAGCCAGTTTTTGCTCAGCAACCGTAGCTTTCTTTTTCACGAAAGCTCCGACCGGGCTTTCGTAAATCGTTTCAAAACCATTCGCTTCCAACCCCTTCACTAGATCATTAAGCATCGAGGAGCCGATACCTTCAAAATTCCAACCACCGCCACTGGTGATATTTAAGAGCAAGCCAGCACCATTCTCATTAAGCAGGTTAGAAAAAATTTCTATCGTCTTGGGGTATAGATTCGTGTCAGCCGTGCCCGTGTAGTCTTTTTCACCCTTCATAGCGCTCTCAGCCGCAAACCAGAGAACACCGATTCCAGACATGTCCATGATTACGCAATCATAATCATTCGGTTTTATGTCCTCCTTGATTGCTCGACTAAAATCCTTCACAAAAACCTCCGCCGCAACGCCCTGATCATTAGCACGCTTGACGGCCGGAGCGCCGGCTCCCATATCATCAAGCGTCACACAATCAACTTTTGCGACCGGAGCCTGGCCAATCATTGTCAATGCACCAATATTGTCATCGCCGGATGCTGGATAAAGCAGTTTCAAGTTATTTTTACCGGTTTTTTCGCCCAGCCACTTTAAAGATTCAGCTACAAGCATGGGCCTATAAAGTGACTCGGCTTCACTCCAATAGTATTTCCATTTTTCTTTGAAGCCGGTGCACACGACCAACCTATTCAGATTGCTTCCGATGGCTTTTGCAAGTTTAAGTGCCAGATTTTTATCGGAAATGATTTCCATTATTTTAGAAAGCGGAATTTCTTCGTTATTTTTCACGAGCTCAAGAAGCGCAGCCGACTCCGATTTATCTAGGCTTGGAGCGATATGCTCAAACATACCGCGAGCTTGAACCTCAACCGAATAATCAAAACCATGCTCCTTAAAAGCCTTTTCTTCAGGAGACATTTCTTTATCGATATTTTGTAGCTCTTCAACTTCACCCGATACCTGACCAGACTCTATTTCTTTTCCCATATTTTAAAGCGCCGAAGCTTCAATATACATAACCCGAATTTTACCAGCATGCCTTTCACGATCAACTTCTTTTGTTTTTCTCGAAGTTAAAGCCATAACCTCGATGGCATCAATTATCTGACGCTTTTCAAGAATATAATACAACGGCTTTATCTGACTCTCCTCGATAATTATGCGATCACTACTCTGAACTTCCGGCAGATCCTCAATCTTTTGGATTATCACCGGTTCAAAATTTTCTCCAATCACAAGATTCAGGATTTTTTCAACCAAGCTCTGCGACAAACAGACGCAAAACGCATTTTTCATATATAGGGATTATAACAGATCTAAATCGCAAACCCGTACGGGACTTATAATTAACTACCAAAAACGGTAGTTGAGACGATTAAAATACCCTGAAAATAAAAAACGGCGTGCACCACTTGGGATGCACGCCTCACAACTCAGAACCACTTCTTCTTATTCTTCTTCTCTTCCTTCTCCTTCACCTCCGCGGACAACTCGAGCGACTCACCGGCGAGCCACGGGAAGAGTGTCCCCTCACGGAAATGCTTGAGAGTCTCCTCAGCCCGTTCCAAGAGCACACACGGCGTATTCGGCGGGAAGCTCCCACCGGAACTGGCTCCGGGTGGCTCGCTGTGATTCCTGAGTGAGTCACCCGTATTCATATCGAACATGAACCAAAACGGCATAGAACCAAAATTGCCAAGCATCCCCTTGTGCGTCTCGAGATGCTCCATGGTCGCCCCAACCATCTGATCCACCCCGGGGAAAATACCGGTGTCCGACCAGCGTCCAAGGACGAAGCAGAAGTCCGGGATATCCTTCGAGAAAGCGACCAAGTACGGGTCGATGAGCTTGGCCCAGTTCGGATCAGCCCACTCGTCGGAAGCCACATTGTGATACGGCGTCCAAATCGTGAGGTAGTCGAACCGTGCCTTGTGCCCCTCTGTGGCCATGCACTCTTTGATGATGCCCCAGATGTGCGGCGGAATCACATCCATGCCGTTGCCGTACTTCTCAAAGCCACGGCTCCGACGGTTGTACATCTGGAAAAGGTCGGCGAACTGCTGGGTCTTGCCGAGCTTGCAGATGTGCTCGACAAAGTGATCCACCTTCGGATCAGGCTGCCTATCCACATTCGCGATCTGTTCCTTGCCCTTCACGTACACGACCGGCGCTGCCACAAAAAGATGCGGCAGATACTTCGTGGGCAGAACCACTTGGGGCAAGAGCAGCTTCTTCTTGTAGAGGAAGCGGAAGGTCGCGCGGACGTTCACGAAAGTCTGATACGAATCCCGGAGCTGCGCACCCGCGCTCTCCATGCCATTCGCCGCGTACGAAGTCACGAACTCCGTGATTCGCTTCGCCTCCTCACCATCACCCGTCTCCGGAGCCGTGATGTCGAACATGACGTCGAAGTCCATGAGCATCGCGAACTTCACACGCAGCCATTCACTGAAAGCCGCCGCGAGCATGTCCTGGTTCGTGAACTGCTTGGCCATTTCCTCTGTCGTCGGCCGCGGCATGTCCTTGAAGGGCTGATTCTCGCGCGCCTTCGTGACGAGCGGCGCCGGCACCTTGCGCATGTTCGCGTGGAAATACGTGATTTCCCCGGTGCGCACCGAAACCGGGAATGCCGGAACCTCCGTGGCCCGCACAAGCGCCAACTCGGAGCTGTGCGCCTTGAACGCCTTCAAGCAGCCCTTGCGCTGCGGATCGGGCATGATCTGGAAGCTGAGCTTCGCGCCCACCGTGATCTTCCCGCCAATCAGATCATCCTCGGCCAGGTAAACATCACCGGCCGTCGTATCGACGGGAAAGTTGTTGCTGTCGCGGACATTGTCGATGTAGCAGAAACCCTTCTTGCCGGTTTCGACCACCGTGCCGGTGAACTCCTCCGTCGGTTTTCCGGACGAAAGCCCACCTTGAAGGAACTGCGTTTCAATCGTCGTATTCTGCGTCATCTCGAGCTCCTCGCCCACAAACAACGGGCCACAAACATGTGTTCTTGGGACCATTCCCGAGAACACCTATGCACGAGGCCACCCACATTTGGGTGTTCGCTGCACAGGTCGCTCGGGACCGGTCTTGTCAATTAACTCTGCGCAAGGTAGCTGAAAAATACATTATTGTCAAGCCTATATATGTTCAACCTTCAATATTAATTGAGTCTATAGCTAACACTTGACTCTTTTGGCTCAACGTGCTTAAATCCTGACACGTTCACACAGGAGGAGTTAATGGAGACAAACATCGTAAACACGTCACAAGGTCTGAGTTTTGCTCTTGTTTTCATGGCCGGACTTCTGAGCACCGGTACCCCATGTGTTCTTTCCATGATTCCGATCGTCCTTACCGGCATCGGAGCCGGCAAGCACGCCTCACGCAGGCAAGCTGCAAGGCAAAGCGCGAGCTTCGCCCTCGGCATCATCGTGAGCTTCACCGCTCTCGGACTGTTCTTCGGCCTCACCGGAAAAGTCTTCGGATCTTTCATGGCGAGCCCGGGATTCGCAATCGGAGTTGCCGCGATTTTCGTGGGTCTCGCGGGAAGCGCATTCGGGCTCTACGAAATCAGCATTCCGACAAGCCTCGCGACCCGATTTTCGATGATCGGAAGCGAGCACCTGTTTGGCGGATTTGCCGCCGGACTCGTCGCCGGTTTCATCGCGCTTCCCTGCATCGGACCGATTCTCTTTGGGCTTCTCGCCTATGTCGGAACCGGTCAGGATACGGTTCGCGGCGCGCTGCTACTCATGACCTACTCACTGGGATTCAGCCTGCCGTTCTTCCTTGTCGGGTCGATGAACGTCCCGCTCCCGCGACGCGGACCATGGATGCTGCTCCTTGAAAGGCTCTTCGGAGTCATGTTGCTCATCGCTGCGCACTGGTTTCTGCGCCCGATTCTGCCGGAAAGTTTGCGCCCGGCGAGCTTCGAAATCGGATTCGCGACTTTCCTTCTCGGCGCCATCTTCATCGTGATGGAACATTTGAAGATGCGGGATCGGTCGATGATTCAGCTGGTTGGATTTTTGCTCGCGGTCATCGGCGGAGCCTTCACGATGAACGCCGCCATGCGAACCGAAAACACCGGCTGGTGCATCGAAAGCGGAAATGGAAATTGTATCGAGCAGGCTTGCGCCAAAAACACCGTGACCGTCGTCGACTTCAATGCCGAGTGGTGCGTGGCCTGCAAGGGACTCGAAAAAAACACTCTCCAGGCGCCGAGCGTCAGAGAGCGGATGAACAACATGGGCCGAGTCAAAGTTGATATCGACATCGCCCCCGGAATCGCCGAAAGGTTTGGCGTCAAAGGCGTGCCCGATGTCGCTTTCCTCGACCATAACTGCAAGCCTTTCGGAGAGCGCATCCGCGGGGACCTGAGCCCGGAAGAATTTCTGAAGCTACTCCCGGAAATGTAGGTCGCAAGTTCGCTTCAAGACACGCCCCATGCGTGTTCTTTTTTTATTTCATAATCATTTCACGCAGGTAGGCATCCATTTCCGCCTTTATTCTGGCGTCACTAATATCTTTGGTCTGATATTTCGCCATAAGCTCTGCAAGCTTCAATTCTACAAGCTTTTCAATCTCACGAATTTTCGCAGGATCAACTTTTTGCTTAGCTGAAAATGAAGCTTGGGATATCGAAAGATTCGGCGTGACAGCTGAACGGCTCTTAAATACAAGAACCAATAGATAAATCAAAACAAGGGCGAATAGTATTTCGAAACGATAGGCCGAGCTGCCAAACCGGTCTTTGAAATAAATAAACGCCGCGCGCGCAATCAGAAACGCCACGATGGCAGCGACTAGTTTTTTGAGTACATCCCACATACGGATTCCAGCTTATATCGTCCCGCGAAGCGGAGCAACTCCAAAAACATACAATTCATTCACTGCGCGGGTCAGCGCCACGTACCACAAATCCTTTTCAATCCGGGATTTTTCGCGCTTAAAATCTTCCGGCATCGCATCCATCGAATACTTTTCGCGACCGACTCCGACCAGACAGACTGCATCAAATTCCAAACCCTGAGCTTCGTGAAAACCAAGCATATGAACGCGCTTTTCTTCGCCGAAAGCGTGTTTAAAATCCGAAAGATAATCCTGACTCTCGGCGAGGATCCCGATCGTGCCGTCGCTATTTTTTGTGATAATCTTTTTTATCGCCTCGATTTCTTCCGCCGTATCGCGACAGATATTTTCCGTGACCGGAAGCCCCGTTCGTGCGCCCTCCGGAATCGAAACCGAGTATCCGAGCCCGCGAATATATTCCAAAATCTCGCGCGTGTTTCGATAAACTTTCTGTAAAGTCACGAATCGTTTTTCATCAATCGACTCCTGAATCTCGGCCCAATCATGAACCGTTCCAAAACGAGTCTGTTGCTTCATGTCACCAACATAAAGCATCGCCCGATTATTTTCGCGCACGCAATCTTTAATCAAATTCAACTGCTCCGGCAAATAATTCTGAAATTCGTCCATAACGGCGAGCGAATATTCTACTTTAAAGGGCTTGATTTTCCGCGACATTTCCCCGGTTTGTTTGACTTCAAGATATTCGCGCTCGATTTCAAAACTGCCCTGCTTAGCCCAGAGTGCGCGCAATATCAAAGTCAGATCGATGCGATCAAGAACTTTTTCTTTTTTCTGACGCGACCAAAGTTTTTGATTCTTCTCCGAAAGCCGATTCACATAGCACTCATCCAGAAAAGCGAAATGTTTTTTGGTATATTTCGGCGGACGCAGCGCCTTTAAAGCGCCTAATTTCTCCCATTCATATAAATCTTTCTCTGATTCGGTCGAACCATAGCGCGAAAAAAACACGCCGCTATCTTCATGCAAAATTTTGAAGGCCCATTCGGCGAAAGTTGTGATCGTGACATTGTGAATTCCGAGCTCCGGCAATAAATGTGAAAAATATTCTTTAGTTCCGTTATCTTGAACAAAAACCACCATCGAAAAAGTCGTGAAGTTTTCGGCTGTATCCGGCGCCTGTGCCAAATAGGCCACGCGATGAAGCGCGAGCGTGGTCTTTCCGGAACCGGCGGGACCGGAAATCACGAGTGGCCCTCGGGCGGGTGCGCGAATCACTTGGTCCTGTGCTTTTTCCATCTGCTCGACGATTTCCGGAAGAATAAATCCGGTTTTCTTGGTTGAAAAGTGTTCCTGATAAATCAACTCGCGCGGCGCCCGACCCATTTCGGTCGTAAAAAACATGACTTTGCCGTCAACTATCATGTATTGATCTTTGCGCGCCAAATCCCCCGTTTGTTTTTCACCATCGGGCCTGATATATGAAACCAAGCCCGGAGATTCAAAGCGCATCGTCGCAGCCTTAGTCGTCCAAGAATAAATCTCGCGTTCGGGATAAGAAAATTTTCCAAAATATAAAGTTTGATTTTCATGCGCACCAAGAGCCACATCACAGCGCACAAAAAACGGCGAAGGTTTGAGAAGCGCGAGTTCCTCAAGCTGACGTTTGTGATGACGGAGCATGCCGTCTTGAATAATCTTATCAACGCCATCCAAATTCTTTCGGCTCTCAAGCCCCTTCACGTATTCAATCCGAATTTTATCGAGCGACGAAGCGATTTCTTGCTGAACCTCAAGCACGCGGGCCCGAGCCGACTCCAAAAGTTCTGTCTTTGAAGTTTGGTTCATAGAAAATCATTTTATCAGAGATTTCGCGAATCGAAACGCGCAAGGCCCGCAATCTTTATCCCGAATCGCCTTTTGGTCAATATCCGTTTGTGATATTCTGTCGAAAACAACTAAATATGATTACAAAAGAACCCGGCTTTCTAATGCCCGACTACGAAGGAATGTCTTTCAGCAATATTCCGAATTCTATTCTGGAAATATTCGGACTCAAAGAGCGCAATAAACTTTCGGCGCACTATGACGAAGCCGGAATCGACCGCACGAAGCATAAAAAAGTCATTCTTTTTTTGATTGACGGCTTTGGTTATAACCAGTGGCAGAGGTACGCCGACAAATATCCTTTCCTCGCTCGCTTTTTTCAACGCGGAAAGGTTGCGCCGCTCACGACCATATTTCCCTCAACCACTTCGGCTGCGATTACAACCATCAATAGCGGGCTGACGCCGCAGGAACACGGTCTTCTTGAATGGCGCGTGTATTTTGAAGAGCTCGATAAAATCGTACAGACGCTGTTCTTCACACCGCTCGGCGAGGAAGGTCGCGATAAACTCGTCGCAGCAGGAGTCAACCCGAAGATGCTTTTCGACGGAGAAACCATCTACCAAACACTGGCAAAAGCCGGCATTCCTTCTTATTCTTTCAAAAACGCAGTTTTCGCAAATAGCGCCTATAACAAAAGCGTGCACGTCGGAAGCACCTCAATTCCCTTCGCTTCTCCGTCCGATTGCTTTACAAAACTCAAGGAAACCGTACTCAAAGCCGAATCGCCATCGTTTTCATTTGTGTACTTTGATGCCATCGATTCTATCTCTCATGCCCACGGCCCGCACTCTGAGCCATACTATAAAGAGCTAGATCAACTCATGGAACTCTTCCAAAAAAATCTTATCGAAGGATTCACGGCCGATGAAGCCGAAGATATCGCGGTAATCATCACGGCCGATCACGGGCTCATCAACGTCGACCCGGAAAAAACCACCTATCTTAATCAATTTCCGGAAGTCGAAGAGAATTTAAGCATAAGCCCGAACGGCAATAAGATAATGCCTTGGGGTAGCCCGCGCGATATGTTCCTTTCCGTTCGCGAAGATAAATTAGATTTCGTTTTTGATTTTTTGACAACGCAATTTAAGGGAGAGGCGCTAATCGTTAAAAGCCAGGAGGCTCTTGCCGATGGCTGGTTCGGGCACGGAAAAATTCATCCAAAATTCAAAAGTCGCATCGGCAATCTTCTGGTTCTGCCGTACGGCACTGATACTATTTGGTACAAGCATTTTCCTGATTCCAAATTCCATTCACGCGGTATTCACGGCGGTTTAACTGCCGATGAAATGCTTTCGGTGCTCGCCGCCGCACCTCTTCGTAAACTTATCAAATAACCGATATGGAAAAAGAAAAGAATTTTGAAGCTTTCGTCGAGGGCGCGGAAAAAAGTTTTCTGCAGTCATGCAAAAAATACGACACACTTCGACTTCAGCTTTTCACCGTCGAAAAAAAGATGCTCGAAGTGCATGAACCGTACCCGAAAAATTTGGTTGAAAAGCGAGACGCTTTAATGGAAGAAATACGAGAAATCCGCGAAGCCTTCCTACCGATCATCTCCGAACTCAAAGAAGTCATCGGTAATTCAGAGGCCAACAAAAAACTCGTCGAGTGGATTGCGAAGCGTTCCGGCGCCGGAAAGTTCATCGGCGATACCAGCGAATTTGCGCGTAAAATGCTAGAAAGCGCCGTCTTCGCCGCCTATCGAACTCCGGCATCGCTCATCGAAAAAGCTGATTTCAAGCGCACGCCTTCACCATACGAAGCGATTCTCGCGACTATTCGGATTGAGGAAGAATCAGGGAAAATCGCCGACGCGCTTAAAGAAAGCGCGACGAGCGTAGCGCAGGTCGGCTCATCAGGCTGGGGCGCAAACTTCACCATTCGGGGAAAAGATATTAAAGACCCGCTTGGACTTGAAACGATGCCGACACGCGAAGGAAAAGACGTTTCCGATATCGATATGCTGGTTTTTTCCGAAGGCCCGGAAGCGATTCAGAGGTCAGTCGACACTATGGTTTCGCGCGGACTGCTCACTAAAAACGAAATCGAACGAGTAAAGCGCTTTACGGAACTTTATGAAACTGGTGAAGCTGATATCTTCTCGGCCTATTCCAAAATTGGAGGACTCGATCAAAGCTTTCTCTTCATTTCCAAAGCAATCGCTAAAAAACTTCTTGAAGCGAAAAACGAAAAAGAGACGGAATCCGTGTCGGAATTCCGTCTGGATGAACCGGTCAGCTATAAAGTTGAGGGTGGCTACAGTATTGATGATATTTCCGGCAATCAAATCGGCATGTTTTTCAAACAGCCACAAAAAATCACCAGCAAGAGCGGCAAAACGCTCGGATTTATCGCTAATCGGCCTTGTGGTGGACCGATGGAATCAACCGACGGACGAAAGGTGTTCGCAACCAGCATTCTGACGCGTCAGCTAATGTCGCTGCCAAAAATCATCATCGATAAAGATAATTTTCTGAAAAAACAACTCGAACAATATCTCAAATCGGTGAAAAAATATATCGGGAACAATCAGGAAATCAAAATTTTGCGCTGGGAAAAAATGCCGAGTGAAGCCAGAAAGAAAATCGCGAGTTTAATCCGCGAAAGCGACAAATAGCCACAACTGATAAACGAAAAAATCTGACCCGTTGAGGGTCGGGTTTTATTTTCCGATAACAAAAAAATCCCTCCTTTGCAGGAGGGCTCGATCTTTCATCCATCGATTCCGACGAACTTCAAATCACGAAAAAGTTCGGGGCGAAGATCGAAGTGACGCTCGGGCGGCGGCGGCTTCAAATCCACGCTTTGAACGGCGGACCAGGGCTGCGGGCGCGCCGGAAAGGGCGGAAGCCTGCGCGAAAGAACAATCGCTTCAATCGTGGTGCCGATTGCCTGCGCCAGGTATCCGCGATGCGTGCCATCAAGCAGACAGTACTGACCGTCGTGCTTTTCCATGATCGACGGCAAGTAATGCGCGATGCACGGAACCCCTTCAGCGTTCGCGCCGCGGATGATGAGCGAGGTGAGCTTGGCAAAACCATGACTCACGCAGTGCCCATCAAGAACCATGGAAACGTTCCGCAGAATGCGCAGGAGCTTCTCGTTCTGCACGAAGGTCTGTGCGACGAGCGCATTCGCCGTATCGACACGCTCAAACTGCACTTCGCATTCGGCGTACGGACGTTCCT